>Ga0307373_10001343_pt1 | contig 46129 bp, 43 predicted proteins | sample OX2MG_FD_202534 | JGI IMG/M metagenome (GOLD analysis project Ga0307373, IMG submission 202534) | Soil microbial communities from Risofladan, Vaasa, Finland - OX-2 | ecosystem: Environmental > Terrestrial > Soil > Coastal area > Acid sulfate soil | place: Finland: Risofladan, Vaasa | collected...
CTCCGGCGCGTTCCCTGCCGCGGCACTGACCACCGGAGCCAGCGCCTGCGCGAGTTCCGGCGAGAGCTGGCTCGGCCGAGCGAGGCCCTCCAAAAGATCGCCGGCATCCAGCCCGTTGAACACCATCCCCCGGGCTTGGGAAAGGATTTCGGGCGAAATCAAGGCTGGAGCGGACCCCTCCACGGAAGGACCTTCGGCCGGGAGGACTTCCGCGGCCAAGGCGGCGTAAACGCCCGCGCCCGGCGACGCCAGCAGGAGGCCCGCGCTCAAAAGCAGCGAGAGAGCCCGAACTGCCCGGCTATCTCGATTCATGCGCCGCGGGATTGGGAAGTTCGAGCCAATAATCCGTTCCGGAAGCGCCGGTTGAATACCCCAGGCGCGCCCCGGGAATCGCGGAAAGGATGCGGTAGAGCTCGAAACAGAGGCGGCTCGAGCTGTCCTGCTTGAGAATGTTGCCGCCTTCCGCCCGATCGAGCGACTCCTGGGCGCTGGCCGGGACGCGGCCGGTGAAATGCGCGCGCAGAAACGCCGCCTCCGATTCGCTCAAGGGGCCGCTGGCGTGAATCGAGACCACGGCCGATTGCGGATTAATCCGGTAGCGGACTTGAAGCCCTCCCTCGCGGCCGACGCCGGCTTGGCGCAAAAATACCTTGAGCCATCCTTCATAGGGCTCGGCTTCCGAGGGCACGGATCGCAGCAGGGCCTCCTGGACGCTTTCGGGATAATGCTCGCGCTCGAGCGCTTCCTTGATTTGCCGCGCGACGCCGGTCCGGAATTCCTTGGCGGTTTCCTGATCGCCCTGGGTGATTATCGGGTCTTGCGCGCCCAACCCAGGCGCCTCATTCTGAGCCAGCAAAGAAGCCTCCTGCGATGGCGCCGGGGCGGCGGGAGCCGCAATGGCTGTTCCCTGAGTTTTCTCAGCGGCTCCCTCGGCGACCGTCGCGGGGGCCGCAGGCTTTGCGTCTTCCTCCGCGGGATGGCTCTTGATTTCATCCAGAATCCACCGATCGAGGATTTCCCGGGTCAGGCCCATCTCCGCGTTTTCCTCGACCGCCTGCTCCACCAGAGTCACCAGGCGATCGAATATCTCGCGGCTCATCGCCTCGGCGGGAGGAGCCTTGAGCGCGGGCTTGACGGGCAAAGGCTCCACGGCCACGTTGATTTTGCCCTTTTGCACGCTTAAGCGGATACGCTTGGGGCCGGGCTGGGCTCCGCCTTTCGCGGCGGATTCCAGGATTTCGCGGGAAATGGGCGACTCCACCAGGTTCTTGATGGCATTGCGCAACGGCCGCGCGCCTTTGTCCACGCTGTAGCCCTCATGAACGAGAAGCTTGACGACCTCGGGAGTCCATTCCAGCTCGTTTCCCCTCTGCCCGACCTTGCGACGCACCTTTTCCAATTCCAGCGGCGCGATTTTTTCCATCATCGCCATGGTCATGGGATTAAAGACGATGGGATCGTACTGCAGGCGCCCGCGGAACTCAGGCGGGAACATCCCGGTCATGGCCTCGTTGGTCGCGGCGACGGCCTTCTCCCGGATTTCGCGCGCCATCCGGACGCCGAACTCGGAAAGCTGAGCCTCCACCTCGGCGCGCCGGGCTTCGTCGCCCTCCGACGCGTCCCACTGCGCCTTCAACACCGCGTAAGCTTTTTCGTAGGGCCCCAAATCGAGGCTCATCATGCCCACGTTGGAGCTCATGAGCACGATAGTGTTCTTGAAGCTCACGGTCCGCCCGTGGCCGTCGGTCAGGCGGCCGTCGGCCAAAACCTGCAGCAGAATAAGCCACGCGGCCGGGTTGGCCTTCTCAATTTCGTCGAAAAGCACCACGCTGTAGGGGTGCTTGCGGACCGCCTCGGTCAGCGTCCCGCCCTGCTCGAAGCCCACGTAGCCCGGAGGCGCGCCCGTCATCTTGGCGACCTCGTGCGGCTGCATGTACTCCGACATGTCGAGGCGAATCATGGCGTTCTCGCTGCCGAAGAGGAAGTCCGCGAGCTTCTTGGCGAAATAGGTCTTGCCCGTGCCGGTGGGGCCGGTCAGCAAAAAGACGCCGATAGGCTCGTCCTCGGAGTCGTGCATGCCGGACTTGCTGCGGCGCACGGCGTCGGAAATCACGTGGACCGCCTCTTCCTGGCCCACCACGATCTTGTTTAGGGACTGCTCCATCTCGACGTACTTATGCATGTCCTCGCGGCCCAAAGTCAGCTGGTTGGTGGCGACGCCGGTTTCCTCGACGATCTTGTCGTTGACCAGATGTTCATCAACGGTCGGGACGCCGCCGGAAGGAATCGCCTGGCGCTGGCGATAGAGCGCCACCAGGTCCTCGACCAGCCGCGCCGCCGCGTTCTCCAAGTCGATGACGCTGGGCGCTTGGGACGCCTCTTCTTCGGCGACGGCCCCGGGTTCGGCCTGGAACAGTTTGGCCTTCTCTTCTTCCAAGCGCTTGAACGCGTACTCCAGTTCGCTCATCTTGTCCTGGATGGCCAAGGACAGGCGATCGCGGCGGCTCTGGAAATCGGCGACCCGCAGCGCCTCGATGAGATAATGGAAGGCTCGGCCCGGCAGAAAGATTTCCTGATCAACCTTGGAATTCTCGGCCGCGGCCTTGAGCGCGGAGGGTTCGATTTTCACCCCGTAGCGCCGCTCATAGTAGGACCGCGACTCCTGCAAGGCGCGCAGGGACTGCGCCTCGTCATATTCCGGCACCTCGACGGGCTTCAAGCGGCGCTTGATGGCCTCGTCGGGCCTGATGTACTTGTCGTACTCCCCTTTGGTGGTGCCGCCCACGATGGCGACATCGCCGCGCTCCAGAGGTTTTTTGATCAGATTCTTTATGCGGGGGCCGTATTGCGCGTCCTGGAAAAGGGTGTGCACCTCGTCGACGACCAAGACGACCTTGGCGCCCCGGCCGCGCTGCAAAACGTTGAATTTAGCCAGGATGCGGAGCAGGCTCGAAAGCACCGCCGTTGAATTATCCTGCGCCATTTGGTCCAGGATTTGGGTGGGATCCAGCGACAAGTAATAGCGTTCGTCCAAGGTGGAGAGGCGGAAGGTGCTGCCCTCGCCCTCCTGCCCGCGAGAGATACCGACCGCCTGGATCACTTTCCGGAGAACCGCGGTCTTGCCCACGCCCGCCTTGCCCACCAGCACCACGCCGTTGGCGTCGCCGGAAGGAGCGGCGATGACGGGAACCATCTTGTTCATTTCCTCGAGCCTTCCGATGACGGGAGTCTCGTCGGGAACAATCTCCTCGATCGCGCGCCGGCCGAACATGGCCGTCAAAAACTTTTTGTCCTCGCGCGAGAGATCCACGGCCGGATCTTCGGCGGCTTCGAGGAAAGGCTTTTGCGGCAGGCGCGCGGCCGCGGCAGGCGGCGTTGAGGAGTCCTCGATGGAGCCCAGCAAAAGGCCCAGCGGACCCATGGCGCTCAACGCGACGTGCGCGCCCAGAATATGCGGCAAAGCGAGGCCGCCCAGCGCCGCCACGGCGATGAGGCCCAGCATCGTTCCGGCTTTCTTGACGGCTTGCTCGCCCTGCGAACCCCCGGCCCGACCGTCCTGGCCTTTGCGTTTTTCCGTGCGCCAACGCGACCAGATGTCGCGGCCGTCCCATCGCTGCTCCATCCAGCGGCGCAGCTCCGCGAGCCTGGCCTGGCCGTCCTGGCTTTCAAAAAGTTTCTGGCGGATGCTTTGCACGTCGTCGTCCGGCAATCCGCGCGGATCCGCGTGCAGGGCCTCGGCGGCGCGGCCGATAAACGCGTCCTGGAAACGGCTCCATTTCTCGTCGTTGGAAAGCGAATCGAAGCCCTCGGAGCCGATAACCTCGTCCATCAAGTCGCCGTCCAGCACCTCGGCCATGATGTTCTCGAAGCGCTCGCTGTCGACTTCCGAGCGCAGCTCGCCCTTTTCCGCCAAATCCGCCGCCCAGCGGGCCCAGCCGCCCAGGATGCCGCGCAGGGACTTAACCGCCTCTTCGTTCTGTACCTTTTCGTAGATGCAGTAGTACGCCTGGCTGCAAGCCAAGGCGATGCCCACCACCGGCAGGCCCAGCCAGAAATAGCCGGCCAAGGAAGCGGCCGAAAACGCCGCCAAGCCGAGCCCCCAAGTCAGGCGCTGGACGCGGCGCGGAGAAAAGCCGTGGCGCGAAAGCCAAGCCAGCGGATTGGCCGGGCCTTCGTAGAGCCGCCGGAAAATGCCTTGATAGGCTCCGTTGGGCAGTTCCGGATTGCGCGCCCACGCGGAACGGTAGACGCGGGTCGGCCACCAGCGGATGCCGATCTTGAACCCGTCGGCGTGGGGCAGCGGCGCCAAGAGATTGAACGCGGCCAGAGCCAGATTGACCACGGCCGCGGCTTGGAGCGCGGACGCCGCCAAGCCTCCGGCGACGATGACTCCGGTCGAGACCAGCGCCAAGCGGGCGCCCCACGCCAATGCCGCCGCCGCCGCGTTCGCCGCGGGACCAGCGAAGGCGACCTTGGCCGCGTCTCGCTTGGGGTCGGCCAGCTTGTTGTAATCGACCGGGATGGGCTTGGCCCAGCCCAGCAGCAACGGAACATGGAGGAAAGTCGAGCTTGCGACCAAGCTCAAGAAGGGCAGCACGACGGTGCCCCAGGGATCGACGTGCTTGAAGGGGTTGAGGCTCCCCTGGCTAAAACGCCGGGCCGTGTCGTCTCCCAGGCGGCGGGCCAAGTAGAGGTGGCCCGTCTCATGGAGAAGAATGCCGGACATCAGCGCCGCGCCGTAAAGAACCGAGTTGACGCTTAACGCCGCGCCGTGAGTGAGGATGAGAGCCGCGGCGCCGCCGATGACGGCCGCCGCGCTTAAGAGCCGGCGCCAGCGGCCCGGGCCGACGGAGGAAATTTTTCGCGCCAAACTCACGACAGCCGACGCATGCCGCGGCGCCGGGATCTCCGTGCCGCGCTGAACGCCGGAAGCGCCTGAAGGCTCAAGAAGCCCGGACGGAAGACCCCGCGCCGCATCGACATCGGCGCCGGCTTTGACGATCGCTGGCGCCGGCTTGCCCCAAAGCCTCCGCGCCTGGGCCACCAAACCTTGCGCCTGCGCCGTCTTCATGCCGGCCAAGCTCTTTTGGGCGGCGTTCAATTTCTCCAGGTTCGGGACGTTCAAGAAATTACGGTAGGCGCTCACCTGGGTGACGGCGCGCTCAAAGCCGAGAGCGTCGCCGCTCTTTTTCGCCCCAAGCGCCAGTTCAGGCAGCGCGTTGGCTTGCGCGCGGACGCGCGCGGCGAGTTCCGCCAGCCGCGCCACGGCAACCGTGGCCCGCTCCTGGGAAGTTCCCGCGGCCTCAACGCCGCGAAGGACGTCTGCCTCCTCGGGAGTCAGAGACGGCGCGCGCTCAAGGCCGGAAAGCAACTCGGGGATATTGACGCCGCCGATGCTTCCCAGGGGCGCACCCCCAGGCAAAACGGCATTATTCAGAGTGGAAAGCGGCGCAAGAGAAAAATTCGCGGGGGCCTCGGCTCCGGCCTCGGGAGCCTCGAAGCCAGCAGCCAGGGCGCCGTAGCAGCCCAGCCCCGGAGACACCAGGACGAGCGCGGATGAAAGCCCCAACGCCAAAATTTTGACCGCCAAGCGCCGCGACGCAATCTCCATGTAGCCGGTATCCTTGTCTAGTCCAAAATATAACGCGGACGCGCGCTCGCGCGTCCGAGCCGGCGTTATTCTGATATATAAGAGCTTCCCTAAATAGGGTCGATAGTTCCAGCCGGAGCCTGGCAATAGGCCCAAGGGCTGGTGGGACTTAAGACCTATGCGAAGATGGGATTGGGGACGGCCGCGGACGGCCGCGGCAATTAGAGACGGCCGATTTTCCCGGTGACGACGGTGCAGGTCTTGGTGTAGAGACCCAGCAGATAGGCGCGGACTTTGACGTCCGCCTTCACGTCATAGAGGACGTCTTTGGTATCGCCCTTGAGCGCCGAAGAGACTGCGTCCGCGTAGCCGCCGTCCCCCCAACTGAACAAAAACAGCACGCTTTGGTTGCAGGATTCTCCGGTGACCAGTGGATCCGTCTCGCTGGCCTTGACGTCCACGGGCGAGGCCGAACGGTAGGAATAGGGCTCCGCGATGCCCGTATAAAGGATGCCGCAACCTCCGAGGAAAGCGGCGGCCAGGGCCAGCGCCGCCGCCTTCCCCGCGACTGCTCGGACTGACAAGGGTTTAGCTCAAGTGCTTGCTGACGAGCTTGGTCATCTCGAACATGCTGACGGTGGACTTGCCGCCGAAAACGGCCTTCAAGTTTTCGTCCGCGTTGATGTTGCGCTTGTTCTTCGTGTCCTGAAGCTTGTTCTTCTTGATGTACTCCCAGAGCTTCTTGACGACCTGGGTCCGGGGCAGGGGCTTGGTGCCGACGATTTTGGCCAAAGCGGGGCTGATCGTCAGCTCCTTCATGAATGCGGCGTTGGCGGCTTTAGGCATTTGCTCTTTTCTCCATGATGACGGAAGTCCGTGCCGGGGCTAAGCTTGAAAGCGGCCCAAGCCGGTTGAACGGCTCCATTGTGTCTATTTTCGCCGGTCGAGGTCAAGAGACGCGGCCCCTGGCGTAGCGGATGGCTTCAAGACCGGTGCGGCGCACTTCGGTCCGAACATGGGGCTTTTTCAAGTCCGCAGGGCCGTGCCAGCGCATGGCCTCGTGCTCTCGAACGGAAAAAACGGGCTCGCCGTCCAGCGCGCGGCAAAAATAGACCAAATCGACGTGATCCTCGTGGCCGGGGATATGCTCCAACTGGACATGGTTTGGGATGTGCAGGTAGCGGACTTCGGGCTCCGGAGGATTGGGAGCCACCCGGGGCGAAAGGATTTTCACCTTCAAGCCGGTCTCCTCGAGAATTTCGCGCCGCAGCGCCTCTTCCGGCGTTTCGTTCTCCTCGATATGGCCGCCGGGCGGCAGCCACATTTGCAGTTTTTTATGGAACAGCAGCAGGGTCTTGCCGCCGCGGACCACGTAGCCCGTGGCCACGAAATGCTTGGGTTTCGCGTTGTTCATGAAGCCATGGCCTTCTTTTCAAGCCCCAGGGCGAAGTCGGACACGGCCGAAGAAAACTCCCGCGGAGTGTCCAGGGAAACGTGGTGGAAGGACTCGGGAATCTCCAGGCCTCGGGCGCCCGGCACGGCCTTGACCACTCCCTCGAAGTCCTGCCGTTCCATGACCGTGCTGAACTCCCCGCGGATAATAAAGCAGGGCATGCTCAGCTTCGGGAAAACGGGCCACGCGCTCTCGTAGATGAACGTAAAAATCCGCCAGTCCGTCTTCCAGGTAAAGCCTCTTTCCGTTTGGCGCACGCACGATTGGGCCAAGGCGCGGAGTTGCGCGGCATCCATGCGATTTCCCGGAGGCTGAAGGTGGAAACGTCCGATGATTTCCTCGCGTTCCTTATAGAAAGGCTGCCGCGGCTTGAACCGGGCTAAAAAACTCTTCTTCTTGGGATTGGGCTGCCGGTATTCCGGCATGAAGTCGGCGGCGATGAGGCCCGCGAGCCGCTGCGGATGCTTGATCGCGTAGTCCAGCGACATCCGCGCCCCGAAGGAATGCCCGCAAAGAAAAAATTTCTCCCACCCCAACGCCAAGCGGGCCCGCTCGATGTCCTCGACGAATCCCTCGCCGGGATAATCGCCGTCCTCATGCCAAGAGCTGTCCCCGTGGCCGCCCAAATCCAGGGCGACCGGCTCAAAATCGCGGGCCAGAAGCGGGGCGGCGCAATCCCACCAATGGGAGTTGCCGGCCATCCCGTGCACCATCAGAAGCGGCCGCTTTCCCTCTGATGGCCAAACCCGGAGATGGAGCGAGCCGTCGGCCGTCCGGAAAGACCGCGCGTCCGCCATCAAGAGGCCCGCGAAGAAACGGCCGGACCTGAATCCGGCCACACGGCGTTCTTGAACCGCCTGTGCACCCAAAGCCATTGGCTCGGCTCCTCGCGGATCCATTTCTCGACGCGCGAGACCAGAATCTGCGTGGCCTTGTCCGGATCGCCGGCGGCGTCGCCCAGGTCCACCGCGGGATCAAAGACGATGTGCACGATGCCGTCGGGCGTCCGGCGCTGTTTGGCCGGAATAATCGCCGCTCCGGTGCGTTGGGCGATGCTCCCGACGGCGGCGAGGGTGTGGACTTTGGCGCCGAAAAAGACGGCCCATGTCCCCATGGGGGGAGGAGCATATTGATCCATGACAAAGGTTACGGCTTCGTTGGCCCGAAGCGCCCGCAGGACTCCGGGCAGGGTTCGCGGCTGATATAGGGCGCGCACCCCGGTGGAGAGCCGCGTCGCCTCCATCTTGCGGTGCAGCCATTTAGGCTTCAAATACCTGGTCGTAATGGTGATCGCTATGCCGTTCAAGGCGGCGGCGCCGGCCGCGAATTCCCAATTCGCCAGGTGCGCCGAAACGAAAAGAACGCCCTTGCCTCTATCCGCCGCCCGCTTCCAATGCTCGAAGTTATCCAGTCGGGTGACGCGGGCGGTATAGCGGCGATAATGGCCGGGAATCGGGGAGAACATGTGCAGGATCTCGAGAGCCAGGATGCCGTAGTGCTCGAAATTTTCCCGCAGGAGCTTTTTTTGCTGCTCCGGCGTCAACTCCGGAAGGCAGCGCCGGATGTTGTCCTCCGCGATGCGGCGGCGGGCAACCAGCACATGAGCCGCCAAGCGGCCCAGCGCGCGGCCCAAGGGCAATTCAAGGCTTCGGGGCAAAAGGCTGACGGCCGAGCCGAGGGCGAAGAGGATTCCGCGCAGGAAAGCGGAGAGAAGAGGATTCAATCCGCTAGGGTTTCAAGACCACAATCTGGCCGACGGGGCCGTCGGAAGCTCCCGAATAGGTGGCGTAAATCGGGAAGAGGCTCTCCTTGGACGGCGCGACGAAATCCACTGTGATTTGTCCGACGGCGACGGGAAGCCAGACATGAATGCCGTGGGTCGGCTTTCCGTCGACCAGGGCATCAAGGCCGTCCACGTCGAAGCTGGCGCCGTCGTCTTGGTCCGCCAGAACCGGATTGGTCAAATTCAAGCGGACATGCTGGCCCGCATACACGGCGATGCGCAGGCCGGAAAACGGCGGATTTGGATCGGGCATCAGATGCCAGCGGCCGTTATGCCACTCCAGATTGAATGTCACGTTTTGCGGGACGGCGACCGAATGGAAACCGGCGCCGGCCGCCTCGGCTAAGCGGGACGCCGCGGGCTTAAGAGCTTGGCTCAACTGCGAGAAAGCTTGGGAAAGCGTCGGGACGGGACCGGCTTGCGCTACGGCCGCCGCGGACGCGATGACGATGGATACGACGAGCGCTTTTTTCATCAATACCCCCATCCGACGAAACTGCTTTGCAAGGATAGAAAACTGCAGGACCTCCTGTCAAACCGCGGCCCCGACTCGGAAAGGCGGCGTCCCGCGCTTGACGCGAAGAGGCGAAGTTGATATCATCAGCCTCGGCCATCCGGAGGCATCGTCGGCGGGCCGCATTTTAAAACGGAAGAGGAAAGCCATCAACAACCACAACAACAGATTCGGAGGCAGGCCCACCGAAACCGTCCGCATCAACAACAGAATTTCAGCGGCGACGGTACGGCTCATCGATTCGGACGGCACTCAAATCGGAATTCGGCCCATCAGCGAAGCCCTGGCGCTGGCCAGAACCCGCGGGATGGACCTGATCGAAATCGCGCCGCAGGCCAACCCTCCCGTCTGCAAAGTTCTAGACTATTCCAAGTACCGCTATGAGCAGGAGAAAAAGGAGCGCGAATCCCACCGGAACCAGAAATCCGGGTTCCTCAAGGAAGTGCGCATCAAGCCGCACATCGGGCAGCACGACCTTGACGTCAAAATCAGGCAGATGACGGGCTTTTTGACGGCTCGAGACAAGGTCCGCATCACCGTTGTTTTTCGCGGACGCGAGATGGCCCACCAGGACTTGGGCATGAAGCTGCTCAAGTCCATCCAGGAGCGGCTGGCCGAGCTCGCGGCGGTGGAGCAGGCGCCGCTGACCGATCGCAACCGCCTGTCCATGACTTTAATGCCCAAACGATAGGATTCTGGGAGAATCACATGCCGAAAATAAAATCGCACAGCGGCGCCAAAAAGCGCTTTTCCAAATCGGCCTCCGGCAAATGGCGGCACTATAGGCCAGGCCGGCGCCACCTTATCGCCCCCATGAAGAATGATCGGAGGCGTTCTCTCAATCAAAAAAACGAGTTGACCAGGACCGAGGGACGGACGATGTCTCGGTTCCTGCCCTACGCATAAGCCATGAGAATAAAATCCGGAGTTACCACCCGCCGCCACAAGAAGAAGAAGTTCAAGCTCGCCAAGGGCTTTTATTCCGATAAGAGCCGCAAATGGCGCCAAGTCAAGCAGGCCGTCGAGCGTTCGCTGGCGGTTTCCTACGTCGGACGCAAGGACCGCAAGGGCGATTTCCGCTCCCTGTGGATCACCCGCATCAACGCCGCCTGCCGGGAGCACGGCGTCTCCTACGGCCGGTTCATCTCGGGCCTAAAGAAAGCCGGCGTGACCTTGAACCGCAAGATGCTTTCCGAAATGGCGATTCGGGACGGCGCCTCGTTCAAGAAGCTGGTGTCTTTGGCGTCCGGCGGCGCGTAGAGCCCGCGCCCGTCATTCCGGCGCAAGCCGCAATCCATGTGACTGGGCTCCGGCTTACGGATTGCCGGAGCGACGTGTGGAGAGGGTTTTAGAGTAGTTTTTTCCATGCCCGAAACCGATCGCGACAAGTGGGAATCCCAGCTGGAAGCCGTGCGCGCGGCTTTCACGGCGGCCGCGCCGCTGGCCGCGGCCGAGGCAAAGGCCCTAGACGACATCCGCGTGCGGTTCTTGGGCCGCAAGGGCGAACTGACCGAGCTCCTCAAGCTCCTTAAAGACTTCCCCATCGCGGAAAAACGCGAGCTAGGCCCCAAGGCCCAGCAAACCAAGGAACATTTCGAGGCCGCCATCGCGCGCCGCCAAGCGGAGCTCGAAGAAACTCTTCTTCAATCCAAATTGTCGGGCCAAAAAATCGACGTCAGCCTGCCGTCCTACCGCGAGCCGCGCGGACAACTGCACCCCCTGACTTTAGTCATGGATGAGATGACGCGCATCCTCACCCTGATGGGGTTTTCGCTGGCGCAAGGCCCGCACGTGGAAACGGAACATCACAACTTCGAGGCGCTCAACATCCCCAAGCATCATCCGGCCCGGGACATGCTCGACACGTTCTACCTCAAGGACGCTCCCGGCGTCCTGCGCACCCACACCTCGCCGGTGCAGATCCGCGTCATGGAAAAGCAAAAGCCGCCCCTGCGCATCATCTGCCCGGGCCGCGTCTTCCGCCACGAAGAAGTGGACGCCTCGCACTCCTCCGTGTTCCATCAAATCGAGGGACTGGCCGTGGACAAGGAGGTTTCGTTCGCTGACTTGAAGGGCACGCTAGATTTCTTCTTGAAGGAGCTCTTCGGCCCGAAGACCCAAACCCGCTACCGCCCCTCCTATTTCCCTTTCACCGAGCCCTCGACCGAGGTCGACGTCCGGTGCCTATTCTGCTCGGGCGCCGGCTGCCCGGCCTGCAAGCGCTCGGGCTGGATGGAAATTTTGGGCGCCGGCGTCGTGAACCCCAACGTGCTCAAGGCCGTGGACCTGGATCCCGCGCAATGGTCGGGATTCGCCTTCGGCGTGGGCGTCGAACGCGTGGCCATGCTGCGCCTGGGCGTCAATGACATGAGGCTCTTCTACGAAAACGATCAGCGCTTTCTCGTTCAATTTGATGAAAATTTCGCTTGACTGGCTCAAAGAGCACCTGCCGTCCTTAAACCTCGGCGCCGAGGATTTGGCCAAGGCGCTGCTGAACCTAGGCCTCGAGGTGTCCTCCATCGAGCAGCGGGGCGCGGCCTTCTCGGGCGTCGCGGCCGCCAAAATTTTGTCGGTCGGCAAGCATCCCAACGCGGACCGGCTCTCGGTTTGCTCGGTTGAGTCCGGCGGGGAAGTCTTTCCCGTGGTCTGCGGCGCCAAGAACATCGCGGCCGGGCAAATAGTTCCCCTGGCCAGGCCCGGCGCCACGCTCCCCGGCGGGCGGACCTTGGCCAAGACCGTCATCCGCGGCGTGGAATCCCACGGCATGCTCTGCTCCGCGGCGGAACTGGGCCTGGGCTCGGATCATGGCGGCATCCTTATTTTAAAGTCCGACACCCCAAGCGGCGCGGACCTAAGCTCCTTGCTGGCCAAGCCGGACCTGGTCCTGGAAGTCGAAGTCACGCCCAATCGGCCGGACTGCCTGTCCCACCTGGGGCTGGCGCGGGAACTCTCGGCGGCGCTGTCCCTGCCCTTGCAGGCCCGCCGGCCGGAGCCCTCTCTCGAGGCCGCGGCTCCGCTTAAAATCAGCGTGGCGGACGCGAACGCCTGCCCGCTCTACATCGGCAAAGTTTTCTCCGGCCTGGACATCAGGCCCAGCCCCGGGTGGCTCTGCGCCAGGCTGGAGGCCGTGGGGCTGCGCCCCATCAACGCGCTCGTGGACATCACCAACTACGTCTTGATGGACGTCGGTCAGCCCCTGCATGCTTTCGACTACGACAAAATCGCGGGCGGCGAAATCACGGTGCGCTTCGCCAAAAAGGGCGAGAGCATCGCGGCCTTGGACGGAAAAACCTACGAGCTCGCGCCGGAATGCCTGGTCGTCGCCGACGCCCAAAGGCCCGCGGCCATCGCCGGAGTCATGGGCGGCACGGAGAGCTCCATCACGGACAAGACCAAGCGGGCGCTTCTGGAGAGCGCGTGCTTTTCCCCCGTCGTGGTGCGGCGCGGCTCGCAAATCCTGCGCCTGCGCTCGGACTCCTCCTACCGCTTCGAGCGCGGGACCGACCCGGCGGCCCCGCCCGCGGCCGCGGCCCTGGCGGAGACTCTGCTCCGCGAGCTGTGCGGGAAATCCACCCGGACGGAATCCGCGATGAGCGTGGGCAATATTCCTTCCGCCCCCGAGCCCATTTCAGTCTCGGCCGAGCGCATCAACAAAATCCTAGGCTCCAATTTCGCCCCGGCGGAAATTTCCCAGGCCCTGGACCGCATTTCGGCGCGAAAAACATCCTCCGCAAGCGGCATCGTTTTTTATCCCCCGAGCTACCGGCGGGACTTGGCCACGGAATGGGACTTAGCGGAAGAGACCGCCAGGCTTCTTGGCTACGGGCGCATTCCCGCCCGCGCTCCGCACTCGGCCCCTGCGGCTTCCAAACTCCCGCCCATCGCCGCAACCGTCATTCGCAGCCGCGCGCGCTTGGCCGCGGCCGGGCTTTCGGAGGCGTACAACCAGGATTTCGTTTCGGAAAAAACTCTCGCCGCCGCGCGGCAAGCGGAGTCCAGCGCCTGGGCTCGTCCGGCCAATCCCCTCTCCGAAGAGGGCGCGGTGCTGCGGCCGAGCCTTCTCCCTGGCCTGCTGCAAAACGCCGCCTTGAATTTGAGCCGGGGCGCGCGCACGGTCAGGCTCTTTGAAATCGGCAAAGCCTATCGGATCGAGAAAAATGGCGTCATCGCGGAAAATTGGCGCGCGGCCGGCGTGCTGAGCGGCCCGATCTGCGAGACTTTCTGGCGCGGCGAGGCCAACGCTGAATACGACTTCTACCGCGCCAAGGGCGTCATGGAAAATTTGCTGGCGGGAACAGCCGCCACCTTCCGCGCTGAGAACGGCGCCGGAAGCTCCCTAAATCCTGGCTGGAACGATCTTCGCCGGCTTTTCCACCCTGGAATTAGCGCGGACATCGCCGCCAAAACCGAAAGCCAATCCCTGCTCGGACTGGTCGGCACTTTGCATCCCCAAGCCGCCGCGGCTTGGGACTTCGGGCCGCGGGCAATTTGTCTCTTCGAAATCGACTTGGAGACGCTCACGGGCCTGGTGGATGGCGGACGGACGTTCAGATTCGAGCCCTACAGCCAATTCCCCGGCTCCTGGCGGGACATTTCCATGGTCCTGCCGGAAAATTCCCGCTACGAGCAGGTCGAGAAAACGGTCCGCTCGGCGGCCGGGGAAAGCTTCCAAGGCGTCGCCCTAACCGACGTTTTTGCCGGGAGCTCCATCGGGGCCGGAAAAACCAGCATGACGCTGCGTCTTTTTTTCGGACGCGCCGACCGCACCCTGACGGACGGCGAAGTCGCCGCGGCCGTCCAAGGCATCGTGAGCGCTCTCGAGAAAAACCTGGGCGCGCGCCTGCGCGGTAAATGACGCTCCACGGGCTCAAGAAGCTGGAATCCCTGGCCGAATCGTCGGCCAAAAGGCTGCGCCAACTCGCCGAGGACAACGCGCGCCTGGCCAAGGACGCGGCCAAGCTCGAAGCCGAGAACAAGAGCTTGAAGGAGCAGGTCAAGCGCCTGACGGCAGGAGCCTCCGCGCAGGCCCGGCTGCGCGCGCGGCTGCTCAAGATTTCCCGCAAGCTGGAGAAAATAGGATGACTAGAGGCAAGCCGTGAACGACAAGGTCGACGTCGAAATTTTCCGCCGCCGCCTGACGGTCGAAATCGAGGGCCTGACCCCCATCGAGATCAGCTCCCTGGCCCAGAAAGTGGACGAGAAAATCCGAGAGATTTCCGAGCAGAACGAAAAAATCGCGGACAGCTCCAAGCTCGCGGTGCTGGCCGCGCTGGCCTACGCCGCGGAACTGGCCCGCGAAAAAGAAGGCCGCGAGACGGAGCGGCTCTTTTTCGAGAAGAAAATCGAGGAGCTCTCCCGGACCCTGGAGTCCGCCCTGTCGGCCGCGGGCGCCGCCTCTTGATGCCGCAGGATTCAGCGCAGAACGAGCTTTTCCAGAGCGCCGCGGCCTCCGATCGCCGGCCCTTGGCCGCGCGCATGGCCCCGCAAACCCTGGACGAGTTTTTCGGCCAGGAAAAAATCCTCGGGCCCGGGCGCATGCTGCGCCGCCTCGTCGAATCGGGAAAATTCTCATCCGCCGTTTTTTTCGGGCCTCCCGGCTGCGGCAAGACGGGCTTGGCCGCGATTGTCTCCAAATCCATCGACGCCAAGGTCACGAGCCTTAACGCCGTCGCCGCCGGCGTGGCCGACATCAAAAAAGCCCTGGACGCGGCCCGCTACGATCTGAGCCTGGGCAAGCCGACGCTTCTGGTCGTCGATGAGATCCACCACTTCAACCGCAGCCAGCAAGACGCGCTTTTGCCCGCGGTCGAGCGCGGCGAAGTCATGATGATCGGACTCACCACCGAAAACCCGTCCTTTTCCGTCAACGCCGCGCTTTTGTCCCGCGTGACCGCCTTCGAGTTCGAGCCGCTCTCCGAGGACGATCTCAAGCGCCTGATGGACCGCGCGCTCAAGGACGAGACGCGCGGGCTCGGCGCCTTGAAGGCCGAGCTTTCGCCCGAGGCGGCCAAGCACCTGCTGAGATTTTCCGGCGGAGACGCGCGCCGTCTGCTGAACTCCCTTGAGCTCGCGGTCTTGTCCACCGCGCCCGTGAGCGGCCGCCGGCGCGTGGGTCTTGAGGTCGCGGAGGAGTCCATTCAGCGGCGGCAAATCCGCTACGACAAGAAGTCCGACGATCACTACGATCACATCTCCGCCTTCATCAAGTCCATGCGCGGCTCCGACCCCGACGCGGCGCTCTATTGGATGGCCAAGATGCTCGCGGCGGGCGAGGACCCGCGCTTCATCGCCCGCCGCGCGCTCATCTGCGCGGCCGAGGACGTGGGATTGGCCGACTTCCGTGCCCTTTTGATCGCCGACGCGGCTTTCCGCGCGGTCGAGTCTCTGGGCATGCCGGAGGCCCGCATCCCCTTGGCCGAGGCCGTGGTCTACATCGCGTCGGCGCCTAAATCCAACTCGGCCTATCTGGCCGTCGACGCCGCCTTGTCCGAGGTCAAAAACGGCGCGCGCCGCGAGGTGCCGCTGCACCTGCGGGACGCGAACATGGACGCCGAAAGCCGCGGGCACGGCGCGGGATACAAATATCCTCACGATTATCCCGGGCACCATGTGGCGCAGAACTACATGCCGGACCCCGCCAAATTCTACGAGCCCGGAAGCCTCGGCGGCGAGGCGGAAATCAAGAAGCGCCTGGAAGCGCTGCGCGCGCGTATTAAGGAAGACGGGCATGGCGAAGGCTAGCGCCGCGCCGTCGGCCGGCGCCAGGATTTACACCGTCTCCGAGGTCAACGGCCTCATCCATGATCTGCTGGAGAACAGCCTGCCGGAAATCTGGATGGAGGGCGAAGTTTCCAACTGCAAACTCTACCCCTCCGGCCACACCTACCTGACGCTCAAGGACGAGGAGGCGCAAATCCGCGCGGTCCTCTTCAAAGGCGCGGCGCTGGGCCTCAAGTTCAAGCCCGAGGACGGGCTCAAGGTCCTGGTCCGCGGCCGGGCGTCGTCCTACGTCAAGCGGGGCGATTTGCAGTTCGTCGTCTCCTGGATGGAGCCGCGCGAGAAAGGGGCGCTGCAGCTCGCCTTCGAGCAGCTAAAGGCCCGGTTGGCCGCGGAAGGCCTTTTCGACGAGTCGCGCAAGAAGCCCCTGCCGGCCTTCCCTTCCTGCGTCGGCGTGGTGACCTCCGGGCAGGGCGCCGCGGTCCACGACATGATCTCGGTGCTGGGGCGGCGCTGGCCCCTGGCCCGCGTCCTGATTTATCCGGTCAAGGTCCAGGGCGAGGGCGCCGCCGAGGAAATCGCCGGCGCGGTGCGCGATTTCAACGAGTTTTTTCCGGAAACGGACGTCCTCCTGGTCGGCCGCGGCGGAGGCTCGATGGAGGATTTGTGGGCCTTCAACGAGGAAACCGCGGCCCGCGCCGTCGCCGAGTCGAAGATTCCCGTGGTGTCCTGCGTGGGGCACGAGACGGATTTCACCATCGCCGACTTCGTCGCGGACCAGCGCGCGCCCACGCCGTCGGCCGCGGCCGAACTGGCGGCTCCGGACCGGCGCGCCGTGCTCGGGCAAATCGAGTCGCGGGAGCAGGAACTGGCCGCGGCCCTGCGCGAAAAAATACAAGTCTTGTCGGAACGCCTCTCGCGCGCGGCATCGCACCCCCTGTTGCAGAGCCCGGAGCGAATTTACGAGGACAGGACCCGATTCCTGGACGATCTCTGGATGCGGCTCGAGGACGGCGCGGCGCAGGCGCTGCTCAGGGCCAAGCAGGCCCTGGCGATGGGCGCGGCGAAGCTTGAGGCCTACAGCCCGCTCAAGGTTCTCGGGCGCGGCTACGCCATCGCCGAAAAGCTTCCTCATCTGGAAATCATCCGCAGCGCCGGTCAGGTGCGGCCCGGAGATCGGCTGCGCCTGCGCCTGGCCGAAGGCCGAATCGAATGCGAGGTGGCCATGACCGAAGGGAATGGTTTGCCTCCGAAGGATATAGGGGGCAAACCGTGATGAAAAACATTAAGAAAGATTCTTTCGAGGAGCGGTTGAAAAAACTCGAGGAGCTGGTCGTTGATCTTGAATCGGGCGAGCACGGGCTCGAACAGTCGCTGGAAACCTTCGAGAAAGGCGTCGCCCTGGCCAAGGACTTGAGCCGCCAGCTCGAGGAAGCCAAGGCCAAGGTGGAGGTGCTCATCAAGGATCAGGGCAAGTTGCTCAAAAAAGCCTGGGAGGACTCCTAAACGCCGCCCGCCGCGCCCCGGCGCTTTCTCGTCGTCAGCCTGGACAATCTGGGCGACCTCGTGTTCGCCGCGAGCCTCGTTCCCAAACTCAAATCACTGATCCCGGGCTCCTTCGTCGGGATTTGGTGCAAGAGCTACGCCTCCGGCATCGCTCCCTTGATCCCCGGGCTCGGCGCCTGCCACGCCGCCGATCCTTTTTGGGACAGAAGTCCCGGCCGCGGGCAAGGCCCTTTGGCTCCTTTTTTGAGAAGCTGGCTGGAGGTTCGGCGCGCGAAATACGACGCGGCCCTGCTGGCCTCGCAATCCTCCAAGACGGCGGCGGCCGTCGCTCTGGCCGGCGTCCCCCGGCGCATCGGTTTCCACCGTCCCGGAACCGCCCGCTGGTTGACGGACGCGCTCCCGGCCGCGGATCCCGGCAAGCCGGTTCTTACGCAGCTCTCGCGGCTCTTGGAACCGCTTGGTCTGCAAAACGTCCATCTTGCCTGCTCTCTCAATCGTGAACCGCTGGCCCAGGAACGCCTGCGGCTTAGGCCGTTTTTCGCCCGCCGCACGACGGCGCTTCATCCCTTCGCCGGCGCGGCCGAACGCTGCGTCGCCTTGGCCGAGTGGATTCGGCTCTCGAACATGCTCGAAGATCGCGGCGTTGCGACCCTATGGTTCGGAACGGCGACGGAACTCAATCGAGTTAGAAGCGCCCCGAATCCGCGGCCATCCTGGAATTACGCAGATGATTTGACGGCGAACTCCCTCTTCGTCGCCGCAGCCGCTCTATCTTTGTGCGACGTCTTCGTCGGCCACGATTCAGGGCCCCTGCACTTGGCCAACGCCCTGGGCATTCCCTGCCTGGGCGTCTATGCCCCCGGAGAACCCGAGAGGACCCCGCCGCAGGCAATCGGGCCGGCGCGGATCATCGCAAAATCCGACGCGAAAGACGTCCGCGCCGAGGACATGCTCGCCGAGTGGGAGCTTGTGCCCGCCTCATCCGCGCCTCTGGGTCCTTAGCCCCGAGTACGCCTTAGGCCGAAAGGGACTTGTATCGGCTGAAGATACCAGAGTATAATCCAGCAACCATGGTACAAAAGACCTATACCCTTCGAAGGGCCGCAGCCGCCATCGCAGTGTATTTGGGGGCCGCCGCAGCCGCCCAAGCCGCCGCGCTTCCTCAGGCCGTTCGTCTCGGAACTATTTTTTCCGCGCAAAGCTTCGACGGCTCAGGGATGGGCGCCCTGCGCTTTTCCCGCACGCCGTTTGTTCCCGCGCCCCTGCCCATCGCCGTGCCCGTCCAACAGCCCGCGGCGGAGGCCCAAGAACCGCCCATCGTGTCCGACGCGCTTTGGGCCGGCCTGGCGCCGCTGACCCTGGATGAGGCGACCCTTTTGGTCCAAAATCTGCCGCAGGCCAACGCGGCGTACGCGCGCCATTTTGATTTTGCCGACGCCGATCTCATGATCGGCACGGCCGTCGCGCGGCACTACAACGACCTTGAGCTTTTCACCAACCCCTCCTGGACGCAGAACAAAATTTACGTCATCGACGGGCCGGATGTGGCCAAGCTCATGGCCAAATACTCCATCGACAGCATGGTTCCGGCGGAGGGGGAAGCGCAGGACGGCAAGCCTTACCATATGCTGGCCCTCATCATCGGGCAGGGCCATCTCACCATGGTGATGGATCGGAGCAATTTTCGGTACAAATACGCGGAGGATCACGGCAAATCCTCCAACACGATCATCGTGACCTCGAACGCCGTCCAGTGGACCATTCATGCGCCCCGAGATCTCATGGTCTCCGGCTTGAAATGCGCCCATTGGCTGGTGGACCCCGTCATCCAAGAGATAACTCAAATCTCGCCCACGCAGGCGCGGGTGCACACGGATTGGGGCGACAAGGATATTTCGGTTTCCCCCATCGTTCTCAATGATAAAAAAAGCCTCAAGATATCCAAAAAGAAAGCCGCGGCGAAAATGGACTCCACGTCCCCGCAATCCGTCCCGGTTCTTATCCTCCCGCCGCTTCCTTACTGACCTTTTGCCGGACGGCATGACCAGGAGCGGAGAAAAACCCGAAATTCGCGCCGTCTTCTTCGACATCGGCAACGTCCTGCTCCGCTTCAACGCCAAAGCCTTCGTCATGCATCTTTCGCGCGCGACCGGACGCTCGCCGCTGGCCATCGCCGGTTATTTCTGGATCGAGCGCCTCTCCGACAAGCTTGAGCGCGGCCATCTGACCCCCGCGGAATTTTTCAAGCTCTTCCGCGCGAAGCTCGGCTACAAGGAAAACTGGAGCGCTTTCTGCGATGCCTGGTGCGACTTCACCTTGAACCCGGAAACCGAAGAAATCATGAACGCCGTGCGCCTGCGCCGCAAGGTCTACCTGCTCTCCAACACCAACGAGCTCCATTACGATTTCATCCGACGCAACTATTCGTTTCCGCGCCGCGTCCATGGCGCGCTGCTTTCCTACCGCCTGGGATTGAGAAAACCGGAGCCGGAAATCTACCGCGCGGCCCTGCTCAAGGCCCGCGCGGCCGCCGCCGAAACCGTGTTCATCGACGATCTCAAGGAAAATGTCGCCGCGGCGCGGCGCCTGGGCATCAACGCCATCCGCTACACGAGCCCGGCCGATCTGCGCGCGAGCCTCGGCGCGCTGGGCGTCGCCGTCTGATCTTGAAAAAATCGCGCGTCCGGGCCGACGAACTGCTGGTCCTGCGCGGCTTGGCGCCCACCCGGACCAAGGCCAAGGCCTGCCTCATGGCCGGACAGGTGTTCGTGGACGGCCGCGCGCAAACCAAGGCCGGCGCCTTGATCGACGAGGACGCGAAAATCGAAGTCCGTTCCCCCTGCCCTTATGTGTCCCGCGGCGGCTTGAAGCTCGCGGCGGCGCTCGAAGGCTTGGGCGCTTCGCCCCGCGGACGCGTCTGCCTCGACGTGGGCGCGTCTACCGGGGGATTTACCGACTGCCTCCTGCAGGCTGGCGCGGTCCGCGTCTACGCCGTGGACGTGGGCCATGGCCAGCTTCACGCCAAGCTCGCGGCCGACCCGCGCGTCGTGGGCATCGAAAAGACCCACGCCAAGAATTTAAACCCGGCGCTTTTCGACCCGGCGCCCGATTTCGCGACCGCGGACGTCTCGTTTATCTCGCTGACTCTGGTCCTGCCCGCCATCGCCGCCTGCCTGAAAACTCCCTGGGAGCTTCTCGCCCTGGTCAAACCCCAGTTCGAGGTCGGGCCCAAGCTCGCGCCCAAAGGCGTCGTGCGCGACCCCGCGGCCCGCGCTCAAGCCCTGGCTAAAGTCCGCGCGGCCGCCGAAGCCCTGGGCCTCGCGGAAGCCGGCGTTTTCGAATCTCCGGTTCACGGCCCGAAGGGCAACATCGAGACCTTCATCCGCCTCACCTCCCCAATTGCGCGGGGCGGATAAATTTATTAGGATATCCCCACGTTTTCATAATTAATTTACGCTAAGAGGCACTAAATTCATGGCGACTAAAAACGACTCCGTGAAGTACAAGCACGCCGAGCGCGCCGCGTGGCGCCAGGTGGACAAGGAAGCCGTCATCCTGGATCTCGAATCGAGCGAATATTTTTCCCTCAACGAGGTCGGCGTCGTCATTTGGGAGAAGCTGGGCGAAGGCGCGGATGTGGATGCCGTCGTGGAAGCCGTCTGCGCGGAATTCGACGTGGACGAGGCCAAGGCCAAAAAGGACGCGGCCGCGCTCATCGGCGATCTGGTCAAGAAGAAGCTTCTCGAAGTCCAGAAGTAGGCCGCCGCTCGGCAGGCCCTTGCGGCGCCAAGCAAGCGGTCCATTTTATGGAAAAAGAACGCCGTTTCGAAGGCTCCGGACTATGGGCCGTGATCCTGGGCGGCTCCTCGGGCTTCGGCCTGGCCGCGGCCAAGCGCCTGGCCCGGGCCGGCCTGAACATCCTCGTCGCGCATAAGGACAAGGAAGGCGCGGTCGAGACGGTCATCAAGCCCCACTTCGACGAAATCCGCGCGCAAGGCGTCGAGTTCGCCGCGCACAACGTCAACCTCTTCGACGAGGACGGCCGCGGCGAGGTCTTCGAGAGCATCGCGCAGCGCGCGGGCCAGGGCAAGGTCCACCTCTTCCTGCATTCCATCGCCGCCGGCGCCTGCAAGCTCATGGTGGACGCCAAAGCCCCCGACTTCCGCGGCCAGGCCCTCAAGGGGCTCTCCGAGGCGCTCTCGGCCCAAGGCGTCCAGGTTTCTCCCGACGCGCTCAAGAAAGCCGTCAACGACGCGTTCCACCAAAAGGGCTGCGACGCGCTCCACACCTTGGCCGAGAGCAGGATTCCCTACAAGGACGCCCTTCTCGGCGAGGAAGATTTGCAGAAAACCGTCTGGATGATGGGCTACGACTACCTGCTCTGGGGCCGCGAGCTTTTAAAGGACGGCCTGCTGACCAAGGACGCGCGCCTGGTCGCCATGACCTCCGAAGGCAACGAGATCGCCTGGCGCGGCTACGCCGCGGTCTCGGCCGCCAAGTGCGCCCTGGAAGCGTCTTGCCGCGCCATGGCCCTGGAGTTGGCGCCCTACGGCGCGCGCTCATACGTGCTCCAGGCCGGCATCACGGACACCCCCGCCGGCAACGCGATTCCCAACTTCGACTTGATGAAGGCGCAAGCCCGCCTGCGCAACCCCTTTCACCGCCTGACCACGCCCGATGACGTGGCCGAGACGATTTACACCCTGTGCCTGCCGGGCCTCGCCTGGACCAACGGCGCCGTCATCACGGTCGACGGCGGCGAGTCCATCTCCGGGATTTAGCCGCATGCTCTCCATCCTGGGGATGGGCTGCTATCTCCCCGAAACGGAAATTTCCAACGAGTTTCTCCACGACGAGGTGGGCCTGGAGCGCGGCCCGGAGTGGGTCAAGTCGCGCCTGGGCATCTACAAGCGCTACTCGGTCCTGAGCAAGGACTACATCCTCAAAACCAAGAACCAAAACCCGGTCCAAGCGATGATTCACGCGCGCGCCCGCGGCGAGACGCCAGTGGCCATGGGCGCGAAGGCCGCCAAAAAAGCCCTGGCCCAGGCCGGCGTGCCGGCCGAAAAAATCGGCCTGGTCATCGCCAATACCGACACGCCCTTTGAGACCATCCCTTCGACCGCGAACCTCATCGCCAAGGCCCTGGGCGTCGGCTCGGGGCCCCATTGCGACGTCAACAGCGCCTGCTCCTCGTTCGCGCGGCACATGCGGATCCTCGCGGACATGGAGCCGCGCCTGCCGGAATTTATCCTGTGCGTGCAGGCCAGCGCCTACACCACGCGCACGGACTACTCCGCCAAGAGCGTGGACGGATATATCTGGGGCGACGGCGCGGCCGCGGAGGTCCTCTCGGCCCGCCACGCGGGGCGGCTCTCGGTCGAGCCCATGATTTTCGAGACCGATCCCAGGGGCGCCGACGACATCACAATCGACGCGGCCGGGCATTTCGCTCAGAACGGCGCGGCGGTGCGGGAGTTTTCCATCCGCAAGACCTGCGAGATGTTCGAGGACATCGCGCAGAAAAAGGGGCTCTACGCCGAGGACGCCTACACCGTGGCGCACCAGGCCAACTACGTCATGCAGGATTCCATCATCGGCCACCTGCATCTGCCTCCGGAGAAGCACCTGCGCAATGTCCACACGCAGGGCAACATCGCGGCCGCGGGCTGCCCTTCGGTCATCGCGCAAAATTTGGACAAGCTGCGCAAAGGCGACAAAATCGTCTACGCGGTGCTGGGCTCGGGCCTGGCCTGGGGCGGCGGCTACATGGAGGCGCAGTGAGGCCTGGCGCTAAAAACGAAAAGCCCCGGTTTCCCGGGGCTTGGGTAGCTTGCATCCGTCTGTCAAAAATCAGTGTATCAGCAGACGGTATTTTTGTCAATAGGCGCTGGGCGCGATATGCTGCGCCCAGCACGAGCGGAAAGGAAGCGTTTATTAAAAACGTTCTCCGCTTCCGCAGGCGGAGGCCCGATCTCCGTCCGACCGGAGCAGATCGGGCCTCCTTGCGGGTTGCCCGGGCGGGAGTCGAACCCGCATCGCTCCGTTTGACAGACGGATGCTTTACCGTTAAGCTACCCGGCAGTCGCATCCCTTTATACGATCAAGGTCGGCAAAAGTTCCCGTTTTTGGGCTGGAATCATGACGTCTAGTAATTGCTCGTACCCTGTCCGGCCGCTATCTACCCCCTGTCTACCCCCTATCTACCCCCCTAGCCACCCCCTAGCCACCTGGCTATCTAGGCCTAGCCACCTACTAGCCACCCACTATCCAGACCCTATCTCCAGACCCTATCTGCCTATCTGCTGCCTATCATTTGCCTATCTTATATCGCGTTTTTCCAGCTATTTAGGGCTGGGCCCGGCCATGGCCACGGCCAGCCGGGGCCTTTAGCGGAGTCATCTTGACCAGGAGCCATCATGCCTAAAGACATCGCGGTGGTGACGGGCGCCTCGGGCGGCATCGGCCGCGCCGTGGCCAAGGCCGTCCATGAAAAATCCGAGGGCGAAATCCGCGTCTGCCTGCACTGCCGCGGCAACCAGAAGTCGGCCGAGGCCCTGCGCGCGGAGATTCCCGAGTCCTTCGTGGTCCAGGCCGATTTGTCCTCGGCCGCCGGCCGCCAGGCGCTCCTGGACGCCGTCATGAAGGAAGGCGCGCCCTACATCCTGGTCAACAACGCCGGCGTGGACAAGCCGCACGAGCCCGCGCTGCAAATCGAGGAAGCCTCGTTCGACGCCATCCTCGGCGTCAACTTGAAGAGCCCGGCCTTTTTGATGCGCGACTTCGGCAAGGAGATGGCCAAGTCGGGCTCGGGCGTCATCGTGAACGTGAGCTCGGTGCTGGCGCGCACGGCCCTGGTGGGCAGCGCGCTCTACCGCGCGTCCAAGGCCGCCCTCGAAGCCCTGACCAAGCAGTTCGCCGCGGAGTTGGGCCCGCGCGGCGTGCGCGTCAACGCGGTCGCGCCCGGCTTCATCCAAACGCCCATGACCGAGGCCATCGCGCCCGACGTCAAGAACAGGATTCTCTCCCAAATCGCGCTGGGAAATTTCGGCGCGCCCGAGGCCGTGGCCCAAGCCGTCTGCCACTTCATCGAAAACGACTACCTAAACGGCGCCGTCTTGAACGTCGACGGCGGCATGGGGCTGTAGAGGTCCGGCTATGAACGCTTTGACGCCGCAGGAAGTCCTGGCCTTGGTGCCGCAGCAAAGGCCCATGCGCTTTGTCGACGAGATTCTGGAGTTGGACGAAGAGCACATCCTCACCGCTTACACCTGGAAGGACGAGGACTGCGCCGGGCATTTCCCGGGCAATCCCGTGGTGCCCGGCGTCAAGCTCATCGAGATGGCGGCGCAGACGGGCAACGTGGCCTGGTGCATTTACCTCCTGAGCAGCAGGATCTCTCCGGAGGAGTTCAAGACCTTGGTCGGATTTTTCACCGAAGTCGAGCACGGCGCGTTCAAGAAGATGGTGCGGCCGGGCGACAAGGTGGCGGCCCAGGCGACCTTCGGCGAGGACGGATATTTCCGCAACAACAAGCTGGTGAGCTACGTGGAGATTCAATTCATGGGCGGACCCAAGGACGGCGAGGAGATTTTCTCCGGCAAGACATCGGGCCTCTGGGTGCCCAAAAATTTGGAGACGCTAAAATGAGAAAAAGAGTGGTGGTGACGGGGTTGGGCGCGGTGGCGCCCAACGGCGTGGGCGTTCCGGCGTTCCGGGAGGCCTTGAAGGCCGGCCGGTCCGGCATCAGCCGGCACGAGGAGCTAAAGGAGCTCAACTTCGCCTGCCAAATCGGCGGCATTCCCCCCACCGACGAGGACGCCATCTTGAAGGTCCTCCCCGAGGCCGACTACCACAAGATGAGCGAGGCCATGATTTACGCTGTGCTGGCCGCGGTCGAGTGCGCGAAAAACTCGGGCGCTTCGCTCGACTCCAAAAACTATCAGAACAGCCCGGTCGACTGGAATTCCGGCGCCATCATGGGCTGCGGCATCGGCGGCATGGACACGATTTTCCAGGAGCTCGCTCCGGTCATGGCCGAGGCCAAGGCGCAGGAGCCCGGCCGCGGCACCATCCCCATGGGCGCGGACATCGTGCCCAAGGTGATGAACAGTTCGGTCTCCGTGGCCGTGGGGCGCTTCCTGGGCCTGGGCGGGCAGACCAGTTCCAACAGCTCCGCCTGCAACACCGGCACCGAGGCGATTTTCGAGGCCTGGAAGCACATCCAGATGGGATTTGCCGAGTCCATGTACGCGGGCGGCGCGGAAGGCACCCACTTCGGCATCTGGGCGGGCTTCGACGCCATGCGCGACGTGCTCTGCTCGCGCTTCAACGAGGCTCCGGAAAAAGGCTCGCAGCCCATGGGCGCGGGCGCCTGCGGCTTCGTGCCGGCGGGGGGCGCCGGCGTACTGCGCTTGGAGACCCTTGAGTCCGCGCAAAAGCGCGGCGCCGAAATCATCTGCGAGCTTATCTCCGCGTTTTGCAACTCGGGCGGGCAAAGAGACGGCGGCACCATGACCTTCCCCAACCCGGACGGCGTGACGCGCTGCATCCGGCGCGTCATCGAGGATTCCGGCGTTTCTCCGGACCGAATTTCGCTCATCAACGGGCACCTCACCTCGACCGGGGCCGACCCGCGCGAAATCGCGAGCTGGATGAAGGCCCTGGAGCTGCCGCCCGAGAAATTCCCGCTCATCCAGTCGACCAAGTCCATGATCGGCCACTGCCTGGGCGCGGCCGGAGCTCTTGAGTGCGTCGCGGCCGCCGATCAACTGGCCAACGGCTACGTTCACCCCTCCATCAACAGCGACGAGATCCACCCGCAAATTGCTAAAATTGGAAACAGCATCCCGCGCCAAGCGCGGCAGGCCCGGCTGGAATACGTCATCAAGGCGTCGTTCGGCTTCGGAGACGTCAACGGCTGCCTGCTTTTCAAGCGCTGGGACGGGAAATAAGGAGGAAGACATGGCATTCAAACGCAAGGAAGCGACCATCGAAGCGACGGATTTAAACGCGATCACCCCCGAAGACGCGGAGAAGCGCATCATCGCCGGCGTCAGGAAATACGCCACCAACGAGGCCAACTGGTCCCAGGCCGACGCCAACACGCCGTTTCTGGGCCACATCATCGGCATGGGCATCGAATCCTCCAACCTCGCCGACATCACCATGTCCATCGAGCGGCAGTTCCTGACCAAGAAGACCAAGCGCGTGCCGCTCTCCGAGGGAAGCTCCGAATTCAAGCTCGAGGACGGAGAGCTGGGCAAGCTGCGCATCCTGGAAGGCCAGGACGCCACCGCGGCCACGCCGGGCCTCTCCATCAAGATGCTCGTGGACCTGGGCCACATGCCCAAGAACGAAGCCTATTTGTCCAAGGTCGTCTCCTTCGCCTACGTCACCTCGGTCGGCGAGGGCTACCGGACCAACGACGCCTTGAAGAAGCTCGTCGCGCGCATCGAGAAGCTCGCCGGCCCGGAGAAAGACGAGGCCAAGGCGAACTTGAAGGCCTTGTGCGATCAAGCTAAGGCTTACGAGGCCCTCATCGGCGACGCCGCAGCCTTCACCGCGTCCCGGCAGAAAATCAGCCAGAACGACAAGGCCGCCTACGATTCCCTCCGCCAGGAGCTGAGCGTCATCGAGGACAAAATCAAGGGCGTCTCCGCGACCAACGACGCCGAGCGCCTGGCGTCTTTGCGCGCCGAGGAAGCCGAGGTGCGCACCCGGCTTAGGATGAGCGCGCAAAAACTCGCGGTCTCGAGCGCGGTCGCCCGGGAAGCGGCCGAGCGCACGCCCGTGATTCAAGCCAAAATCGAGGAAATCCGGGCGATTGTGCGCCAGAGCCTGCAGGAAGCCGAGCGCGCCCTGGCCTAAGCCGCCTCTTTGCTCTCGTCCAAGGACGTCCCGAACATCGGAAATGCGTAGGTTCGGGACGTCCCAAACCTAATGACTTTGGATGTTTGGGACGTCGCGAGCCTGCGGCTGCAGCGCTGGCTTTCGCTGCTCGCAACCTACCCTCTCTACGCCTTCATCCGCGTCGTCTTTCGCTGGCGCTTTGGCTACCGCTTCTCCAACGCCCGCGAGTTCCAGGAAAAAATCTGGAAGGAGCTCGACGCCCACGACGGCCCTCTGTTCTGGGCGGCCAACCACCTGACCCTCATCGACTCCTTCCTGGTCTTCGCGGCCGTGGTGCCTTGGCGCAAGCTCCACCGCACGCGCCTGATTCCCTGGTCCACCCCGGAATACCGCAACTATTACCACCTGGGATCTTGGCCCAAAAAAATCTCCGTGCGCGCGCTGATGTACTTGTGCCGCTGCATCCCGTTTTTGCGCGAAGGCGAGGACGAGGCCTCGGAGCGCTGGCGGAAAAACGTCTTCGCCAAGTGCGAATGGCTCTTAAAGCGGGGCGAGTCCGTTTTCATGTATCCGGAAGCGAGCCGCGCGCGCTCGGGCTGGCTGGAGCGCCACCGGCCCAAGGATTTCCTGGGGCGCCTGGCCCTGGAGGTCCCTGACGCCAAGTTTCTCTGCGTCTACGTGCGCGGCGAAAGCCAGCTCTACACCACGGCGATGCCCCGGCGCGGCGAGACGTTTCGCTCCTACGGCCGGCTCATCCCCGCCGTCTTGCCGGGAGAAACCGCGCCGCGCGCCGTCGCCCAGCGGCTCTTCGACGAACTCGCCGAACTGCAGGAAGAATGGTTCGCGGCGAGCCCGCTGCCCAAAAACTGCGGCGGCAACGACGTCCTGGATCTCAAATCCCCGGCGCTCGCGGAGCACTTCGACGCGGCCAGCGGCGAGATGGACCCCGAATGGGCGGCTCGGCACCTGACCGGGCGCGAAATGAAGTCCCTGGAGGCCGTCGCGCCGGGGTTCGCGCGCTTTGCCGAGGCGTGCAAGTTCATCGCGGCCAAGGAAGCCGCGCACAAGGCGCTGGCCCAGTCCGGCATCCAGACGCCGTCGGGAGCCTTCCGGATGCTGGAAGCCGATTTGTTTCGAAAGAGAATCGTCCACCTTCCCACCGGAGCGCGCTTCGACATCCGCTTCACCCACGAAGACGAGGACAAAATCCACTGCGTCGCGGTCCTGCGCGGCGGATTCATCGGAGACGACGAGACGCCCGGAGACGTCCTTTGGGAAGTCGCGGAAGTTCCCGCGGGCCAAGACGCCCATGACTTCGCCCGCGGCAAGTGCCTGGAATTCATCGCCAAATCCTCCGATGAAATCCCCTCGCCCGCCCTGCTGGCCTTCGCGGACGAGGGCGGCATCCCCAAAGTGCTTCTGCGCGGCAAAGTCCAGGACTGGGGCGTCTCCTTGTCGCACTCCGGGCGCTATGCCGCCTGGAGCTTCATGATTTCCTAGCGGCCGCTTTTGCGCGAACCGGGACAAACCGGATTCAAAAGAGTAGAATATCTTAAGAGTTTCGCATTAGATGACACGCATCCTTCGCTCCATCCGATTTAACATCTTCCTGGGCGCCCTTATCGCGTTTTTCTCCGCCGTGGGCACCATCCTGCCCCAACTCGGCCAGGAGCCGGAGAAAGCCAACGCCTTCATGCAGGCGCACCCGCTGTGGACCAAGTTTTTCAGCTTCTTCGGGCTTTTCGATCTCTACCACAGTTGGTGGTTCCTGGGCATCCTGGCCTTGATGGCCGTGGACATCGTGCTCTGCAAGCTTTGGAACAAGCCTCCGGACGTCGGCGTCGTCTCCCTGCCGCCTGAGCTCACCAACGAGGAAGATTTGGAAAAGCACCTGGATAAGAAGGAAGCCGCCTTGAAGCTTAAGCCCTTCCAGGCCTTCTTTACCTCCAAGCTGGGCTTGAATGAGGCTTCGAAAGCGGCGCAGGGGCACTTGAAGCGCGAGGGCTACGCCGTCAAGGAGGAGTTTTTCCTGCCCGGGACGGCGGGCGCCTTCGTCGGCACCCGGCACCGAATCCAGCGCTGGGGCTCCTATTTCGCCCACATCGGGCTCGTCGTCATCCTCGTGGGCGCGCTCATCCGCAGCGTCTTCGGCTTCGTGGAAATGGTGCCGGTCCTGGAAGGCGGCTCCCGGCGCATGCAGCGGCTCTTTGATCCGCGCTCTTTTTCCGAGCGAGTACAGCAGCTCTTCTGGGGCCATCCCTGGACGATGAAGGAGCCCGTCGACGTCTACGTGGACAAGTTCACCATCGAATATTACCCCGGAACCATGGACCCCAAGCTCTTCGCCTCGGACGCGCGGGTGATGTCCGGCGACCAGCTTCTGGGCAAGAAGGTCATCCGCGTGAACCACCCCTTGGACGTCAACGGCGTGCGCTTCTACCAGGCGTCCTGGGGCGCCGGAGGCATGTTCCGCAGCGTCACCTTGAAGCTGGGCAAGGAGACGCTCAAGCTGCCGCAGCGGGTGCCCGTCAAGATTCCCGGGACCCCCTTCACCGTCGAGGCGGACATGATGCTCCCCAATTTCACCGTCACCAACGGGCAGGCCGACACGGCGTCCTTGGACTTAAAAAACCCCGCGGTGCGCCTGATGTTCAGCGTGGGGCCGCACCAGACCTCGCCGCTTTGGCTCCTCAAGAACTATCCCGACATCTGCTTTACCGAGGACGCCCAGGGCCAGCTCTCCCACGCTCCGGCGCCGCCCTTCCAGCTCGCCGCCATCGATCCGATTTTGTTTTCCGGCATCCAGGTCGCTTACGATCCGGGATTTCCCATCGTCGTCCTGGGCGCCCTCATGTGGCTCCTGGGAATGATCGCGCTTTTTTACATGCACCGGCGCCGGGTCTGGGTGCTGCTGGAATCCGCCGGAGAAAATTCCTGCCGGACCAGCCTGGGCGCGTGGAGCTCGCGCGGGACGCGGGAATACGAGGCGGAGTTCAGGCTCCTGGCCAAGTCGCTTCGCTCCGAGCTTAAATCCGAGGACAATTTTCAACTGACGGAAAATCCGATCGTGGAGGTTCCTTAAAAGATGAATTACGAGGTTGTTTTCCTAAAAGGAGCGCTGGCCTTTTACACCCTGGCGACGGCCGCGGCCTTCGTCTACCTGTACAACAAAGACGACAAGTGGAGCTCTTGGATGTTCCGATTGGTCGGCGCCGGCTTGGCGCTGCATCTCGCGAGCTTCGGCTTCGGCATGCATTATTTCTGGAAGATTCCGGACAACCGGTACTACTTCCCCATCAACTCCTTCTTCGGCGCGCTCTCCTTCCTGTCGCTGGCCACCGTGGCGGTGTTTTTTCTCATCGAAAGCCGGCACCAGCTGGGCATTCTGGGCGCCTTCGTGCTTCCCTGGGCCGTCATCGGCACAGGCTCGGCCATCATCTTCGCCAATCCGGCCGTCGAGGGCTTGGTGCCGGCCCTGCAGAACTACTGGATCAACATCCATCCGGTGATTCTCATGACCTCCTACGCCGCCTTCGGCAACGCCTTCGGCGTGGGCGTGGCGCTTCTCATTCAGGAGCGTCAGATCAAATCCCGCAAGCCCGGCGAACTTTGCTACCGCCTGCCCTCCATCGAGGAGCTCGACAACCTCAACTACCGCATCATCGTCTGGGCCTTCCCGGTGCTCACCGTGGGCATCATCATGGGCGGCATTTGGGCCTACAGCGCCTGGGGCCGCTTCTGGGGCTGGGATCCGAAAGAGACCTGGGCGCTCATCACCGCGTTGGTCTACGCCGGCTACCTGCACATGCGCTTCGTCAAGGGCCTGCGCGGCAAGAAAGCGGTCTACGTTTCCATGCTGGGGTTCGCCTGCGTGCTCTTCACGTTCCTGGGCGTCAACTTCCTGAGCCCGCTCCACGGATATCTTTCCGGCGGAGGCTGATCTTCGCAGGAGCGGCCGAGCAGCCATGGAACAGAGCCTGGCCCTGTTGGGATTGAATCACAAGAGCGCGCCCTTGGACGTGCGGGAGCGATTGGCGCTCCTTTCCGCTTCGGAACTAGCCAAACGGATCAAGGCCGGCGGGACCAAGGAAGCGGCCGTTCTCTCCACCTGCAACCGCTTCGAAGTCTACTTCATGCCCGCCGGAGAAAGCACGGACACCGTGGAAAACCGCATCACGGCGTGGCTCGAGCAAATCTCCGGGGTTCCCCTCTCGCGCTACGCCTACCGCTTCGGCGGCGAGGACGCCGTCAAGCACCTTTTCGAGGTTTCCTCCGGGCTCGATTCCCTGGTCGTCGGGGAAAGCGAGATACTGGGCCAGGTCAAGGACGCCTACGAGGCGGCCCACTCGGCGGGGATGACCGGAAAATACTTCAACGTCTTGTTCCAGCGGGCTCTCTACGTGGGCAAGAAAGTCCGGAGCGAAACGGGCGTCGCCATCGGGCAAACCTCGGTGGCCTCGGTCTCCGTGCAGCTGGCGCACACCATCTTCGGCGGGCTGCAGGGCGCCACGGCCCTGATCGTCGGCGCCGGAGCCATGGCCGAAACCACGGCGCGCCACTTGATCAGCCAAAAAATACTGCGCTTGACCGTGGTCAACCGGACGTGGGAAAAGGCCCGCGCGCTGGCGGCGCAGTTCCTGGCCCAAGCCGTCCCCTGGGAGGAACTTCCCTCGGCCTTGGAGCGCGCGGACATCGTCATCGCGTCCACCTCCGCCGAACGGCCCATTCTCACCAGCGACATGATCCGGCAGGCCGCCCGCGCTCGCCAAGGGCGTTCGCTCTTCATCCTGGACATCGCGCTGCCCCGGAACGTCGAGGAAACCGCGCACGGCATCGACCACGTCTACGTCTACCGTTTGGAGGACCTGGAGTCGGTCGTGGCCGAAAACATGAAGAAGCGGGGCGTGGAGCTCGACCACGCGCGCGGCATCGTGGCGGAAAAAGTCCGGGAGTTCGGCCTGTGGGAGAAATCCCTGGGCACGGGCCGCGAGGCGAGCTTCAAGCACTCCAATCTTCAGGAATCCTCCGAAATCTCATGATCCTTTCTTTATTCCTTTTGATATTTGCGCCCTTCTCTTTCGCGGCGCAGCCCGCCGAGACTTCCGCGCCCTCCTACGGCATCCTAATCCTGGCCCACGGCGCGGGCAAGGAGTGGGATTCCCAGGTTTCCGGCATCAGGCGAGCCGTCAACGCGCGCGTCCCGGCCGAAGTCGCCTTCGGCATGGCCGCTCCCGACGCCATGCAGGCCGCCGTCGACCGCTTGGAGGCCCGCGGAGTAAAGAGAATCGCCGTAGTCCCGCTTTTCATCAATTCTCACTCTTCGGTGATGGATCAGACCAGATATGCGCTGCGCCTGAGCTCGGCGCCGTCGAGGGTTTTCATCCAGGCCATGAAAAAGCTCCCGTCCGCCATCCTATATATGGCCGGAATGGATTTCGACCCCCACAAGCGCGTCGTGCTGCGGGCTAAAATCGTCATGACCAGGGCGCTCGACGACGATCCGCTGGTCGCGGACATCCTCATCGATCGCGCCAAGGAATTGAGCCGCCGGGCCGCAACATCATTTCCTTGTGCGGCCCGGCACTGCTTGCCTCCCGGCTCGCGGCGCCGGCCCTCCAAAGAAACCGTCATTCTGGTCGGCCACGGTCCGGTGGACAACGCCGAAAATAAAATGTGGCTCGCGACCATGCGCGGCCTGTGCCGGAAAATCCGCGCCGCGGGCGGCTATAAAGCCGCGTGGGCCGCCACCATCCGGGACGATGCCCCGCCTCCGGTCAAGGCCAAGGCCGATGCAATCCTCAGGGATATGGTCCGGCGCGCGGATGAAAACGGCGGCCGCGCTCTCGTGGTTCCGGAGCTCGTGGCGCGCGGCGGCGTCGAAACCCACATCGTCGGGATTTTGCGCGGCTTGCCTTACGCCTGGGACGACAAGACTTTGGCGCCTGATCCGCGCTTGGCGCTTTGGGTTCTAAAGCGCGCCCGACGGGCATTCGCCCGCCGCTGACGCCAGCGGCGGGGCAAGGCGCGCCCGCAGCGTCCCCAGGCCGAGCACGGCGTCGGCCGCCGCCCACCCCGCGGCCGGGCGGCTCAAGGCCTCGGCGTTCTCAATGAGAGCGGCCGCTTCGGCGCGGTCGGAAATCAGGATGGAAATACTTCGGAGAAGATCCGCCGCCGAGCGGGCTTCCCGCGCGGCTCCGGCGCCGAGCCAACGGCGCGCGTTTCTTTCCTCCTGGCCCGGCAGCGCCCCCCAAAAAACCACGGGCACTCCGGCGGCCGAGGCCTCCGCGAGCGTCACACCTCCCGCTTTTCCTATGAGCGCGTCGGCCGCGGCCATGAGCCGTCTGACCAAATTCTTGTCCGCCCGCAAATAAGCTCTAAGCCTCGGCTCGGACTTCGCCGCGGCGTCGAGGCGGGACCACAGCCTCTTGTTTTCCCCGCACAATACCGCGACCTGGGCCCGAGGGCATCCCTTGAGCAGCACCTCCGCGGCTTGGGCGATGCCGCCCAGGCCGCGGCTGCCGCCCGAAAGAAGAAGGACCGGACCCTGGGCCCGCAAGCCTAGGCCGCGCCGCGCCTGAGTCTTATCCAGAGGGGTCGCGAAGACCTCGTCAATCGGGATGCCGGTTTCGACGATGCGCGCGCGCTCGATGCCGGCCTCGGCCAAGCGTCCGGCCGCGAAAGCCGACGGCGCCAAATACAAATCAACCTTCGGGGACATCCAGAAGGAATGGACGTCGTAATCCGTGGGGCAGGCGACGAGTTTGGGCCGCACCAAACCCCGCGCCTTGCCCAGCGCCAGGACCGCAAGCGGCGCGGCGTGGGTGCAGACGATGACGTCCGGCTCGATCTTCTCAATCGCCCCAAGAACTTGGGGAGCGCAAAACCGCCAATAAAGGCTCTGGAAAATTCCCGCGGCGCCCGAAACCGCCCGGCGATCGTAGATCGCTCGCCACAGCCAGGGGCAGGACTCCAGAACGCAAACGTAAAGCTTGTCCAGGAATGGACCCAGGACCGGGTTTATGTCCGAGGCGGCGCTGACCGGGACGCACTCGCAGCCGCGCGCGCGCAGATGGCTCTCCAACGCTTGGGCGGCGGAGGCATGGCCGGAAGGGATTCGTCCGTAGACGACGGCGACGCGCATAGTTCGGGCGGAGCCTAAGCCCGCTCCCGGCTTCTAGATTTTTTCGGCGGTCGCGGAAAGAAGACGGAGACTAAAGGTCGTCTTCCTGCTTAAGCACCGTGTAGCGCTTGGGATACTTGGCCTTAAACTCGTCGATGAGCTTTTCTTGATGGGCCTTCCAAGCCGTGGAGCCGGCGCCCACCTTGCGGTGCATGCCGTCATAGACCAGGAACTCCCAAATCTTCTTGCCTTCGACGCCGTTGACCGGGCAACCGGGCTTGTTCATCATGCGGTGCACGTAGCGGCTCCAGATGTGATCCCCGATCTGCCAGACTCCGGAGTTCTCCGCGGCGAAGTACTCGGGATGCTCGGCCTTGAGCTTCTTCATCGCGTCCGCCGCCGAGGCGATGTAGGCCGGCGTGCCGGGCTTGCCCTCGCCGGGCACTTCGACGAAGCGGCTGTTCAAGGGCCGCGCCGCGCTGTGGCACGTCGAGCAGCGCACCAGCATGAGGGCGTAGCCGCCGGTGTCGGCAGGAAGCGCGCCCGTGTGATCGTCCTTGGCCATGAGCTTTTCCGCTGCGGAAAGGCCTACGAAGAACTTGGCCGGATAGGCCTTCATCGTCGCGGCGTCCAGGCGCTCCGGGCCCAAATCATTGGGATAGGGGTTGGCCAGCGCCTGCTCGCGCTGAAGCTCGGCCGCGCTCTTGCCGGCGGCCGACGCGGAAACCGTGTTGACCAGGGCCATCAGGCCGAACGCGACCACGATGCCCAACGCCAAGCCTAAATACTTGAAATAGTTCCGCATGACTAGAATCCTCCCTGAGACTGATTGCTTTGACCGATGGTCAAAAGCCACGTCGCCAAATCGTCCAACTCCTTGCCCTGCAAGCCGCGCTTCTTCCATGCCGGCATATAGAGAGGCGGCATCGGCCCATCGGGATTGTAGCGCGCGACGGCCGCCTCCGGCACGCCGTTGGATATCTTGTTGACCAATTCCTGATGATCGTAAGTGCCCACCACCTGGGTCAAGGTCGGCTCGCGGCCTTTGGCCATCTCCGCGATTTTCTGGGCGTCGGAAAGTTTGGCGTATTGATCCAGGGACACCTGGCCGGGCCCCAGGGCGTTGAAATTACGCCGGCCTTTGGCGCCCAGGAGCCCGTGGCAAGCGGCGCAGCCGTATTTCTCGAACACGTACTTGCCGTGCGCGACGGGATCGGCAAAATGCGGATCCGGATCGGGCATCGGGCCGATGCCCGCGACGTGGTACTGGTAGGGAATCTGCTCGTGCGTCAAGGAAAGCAGGAACGTCGTGATAGCCGCGGCGTCTTGCTCGCTCAATTCCCGGTGGCCGGAGGCGTCGTCGGCCGTCCAATTGACCATGCCGGTGGGCGCGATGGGCTGCGGATTGTACTTGGCCAGCGGATCGTTGACCACGAAGGACTCAGGGTCGGAGGCGACATGGGCGAAAATCCAGTTTTGCAGGGTCCACTGGTCCTTGGGCAGAGCCTTGCCGTCGATGCGGACAAGCGAGAAGTTATACGGCTCGATTCTCTCCAGCGGCTTATCGGCGATGTCGCCCAGGTCCACGGTGACGGTCTGACCCACGCCGTCGATGGCGTGGCAGCCCTGGCAACCGTGCTTGTAGAAGAGCTTCTTGCCCAGGGCCACGAACTCCATTCCCTTGGCGTGCTCGAAATTGGCGTGGCAGCGCGCGCAGGCCGCCTGGATGTACTTGCCCTTCAAGAGGGGCTTTTGCCAGTTGTCCACGAAGCCATGGGCGTCCTTCGCGGTCGTGGCCATGCCCTGGCCCTGGTGGCAGACGGTGCAGCCGTATTTTTGGAAATTGTGGGTCTTGTTGAAATCAATGCCGTCGACCAGCGGGTGGGCCGCGTAAGGCTGCTGCGTGAAATCGTTCTTCATGGTCGGGTTGACGAATTCATCCATGGCCACGTGGCACGTGGTGCAGCGGTCCACGCCGCCGAAAACGGTCAGAATCTGCTTGATCTTGAGAGGCGTGTTGCGGAGATCCTCGGCCTGCTCGCGCATCTTAGCCGCCGCGGCGGGATCCTTTATCGTCGCGGCCTGCTTCTCCATCGCGTCCGCGGCCATGTTGTAATAAGTGCGCTGGTAAACCTTCCACATCGGGTGGGCGCTGCGCCAAATCGCATAAGCTAAAACCGCCACGAGGGCGAAGTTAAAAAGGACGAATAGTTTTCTATACATGGGCTATATGTTCAAGAACACGGAGGGGATGGTGACCAGATACTTGATGTTGAACGCCAAGCGCGCGCAAATCTTGACCAGCAGGCCCATGGTGCAGGCGACGAGGATCATGGTGACCAGATACCGGGCCCAGTCCAAATGGCGGATGTGCCTTTGGGGGATAAGGACCCCGAAGAAAGAGATAAACGTTCCGAAGAAGACGATCCAGGCGCCGTGGCTTAGCGGCACGTGCGCGCCGTAGCGCAGGATGAGCGCGACGAGGGAAAACCCGACGGCGCAGCCCAAGGTCGCCTTGACGAGGCTCAAGTTTTTCTTAATTAGCTTCGGCAGCAGCACGACGCCCGAAAAAGCCGCGCCGATCAAGGCCAGACCCAAAATCGTCGGGTATTTCCCCACCCCGGCCGGGCCGAAGAGATCCCAGGTCGCCAGAGGCGCCGGCTTTTGCAGCAGCCAGGACTGCCACGGCCAATACCACATGAAGTTCGGGCCCCGGCAGAACTCGCCCATGAAGATGAAGATGAACCACATGATGATGCCCAGCAGGAACATGGTGTTCGCGAAGGGCCGCTCCTTGAAGGAGTAGCGGCCGATGCCCTTCGGGCTCGGATCGATGAACGGGATGGCCATCAAGCCCACGATAATGACGTTAGGGACCATGACGCCGGCAATCCAGGGATCAAAGTAGTAGAGCATCTCCTGCAGGCCCACGAAGTACCACGGAGCTTTTTCCGGGTTGGGCGTGGCGTGCGGGTTGGCGATGACGTCCAAGGGCGCGTTGACCAGCAGCGCCCAGACCATCAGAACTAAAAGGCACGCCGCCGCGGCGATGTATTCGCGCTTGATGAGGTTGGGCCACGTGTCGAGCTTGGGCTCGGTCACTTCCCCGTAAGGAGCCGCGGAAAACCCGTCCTTTCTCACGCGCCAGAAATGCAGGATGATGAGAACCCCGAGCAAAAGCGGCACCGCCACGCAGTGCAGCACGTAGAAGCGGACCAAGGTGTTGGCGCCGACCGTGGTGCCGCCCAAAAGCACGAAGCGGATATCGTTGTTCATCTGCATGTGCATCAGCGACGCGCCAAAAGGCCCGGCGTTGCCCAAGAACGGCGTCGCGCCGGCCATGTTGGTTCCCACGGTCACGGCCCAAAGCGCCAATTGATCCCACGGGAGCAGGTAGCCGGTGAAGGACAAGAACAGGGTCAAGGTGAGGAGAATGACGCCCACGCACCAATTGAACTCGCGGGGCCTCTTGTAGCTGCCCGTCAAGAACACGCGCAGCATGTGCAGGATGACGATAAGAACCATGGCCTGGGCCGCCCAGCGGTGGACGTTGCGCAGAAACTTGCCCAGCGTCACGGCGTAGGTCAGGTCCTTGATGTCCCGGAAAGCCAGGCCGGGAACGGGCCGGTAGTAGAACATGAGGAGCACGCCGCTGAGCACCAGGACCAGGAAGAGAAAAAACGAGATGCCGCCCAAGCCCCAGGTATAGGTCCACTCCAGCGCCCGCTTGCGGACCTTCGCGGGCTGGATGTGCATCCACACGTTGCCGATCATGTGGTTGGCGCGGTCCCGCGGCGTGTCGCTCCAAGTGCCGCCGCGAAAAATGCTGCGCCAGATCTGCGAGTTGACGACTTCTTTTTTCAGTTCTTCGATATCTGGCATTCGCAAGCCTAGGAGAGGGGCAAGAAGAAAGGCGGCTGGTAGTACATGGGCGGCGTGTCCTGGACGATGCTTTTGTCCACGATCAAATCGCCGGTCGTCGTGATCTCGAGATGCGGCCGCCACAAATTCCTCGGCGCCGGGCCCGCGATAATAAGACCTTCCTTGGTGTAGACCGAGCCGTGGCACGGGCACTTGAAGAGCTGCTGGTCCTGGAACCAGTTGGGCTTGCAGCCCAGGTGGCGGCAAATCGCGATGAGGCCATAGACGCCCTTGGAGGTGCGAATGACCCAGACCAGCTTATTGATCCATTTCAGGGAGACGCCTTGACCGAAATCCTTGACGGGGCCCGCGTTGAAGATGGCGGAAGGCTCGTAGATGACGTTGGGAAAGAAAAAGCGCCCGGCGGATCCAGCGAGGACCGCCCCGAACGCGGCCAAGGCCCCGTAGCCCGCCAGCAAAAACTGGCCGCGGCTCATTCCGGAAGACGGCTTTTTCGCTGGGGACGGCGGAACTGGGGAAACGGCAGGGCTGGCGGAAGCGGAAGTTTTTAACTGATCCTCACTCATCGGTGTTGAAATCCTTGCGGAGTAGATTAACACTTCGACTCCGCTTTGTCAACACTGAGCGAAAAAATATTTTCAGCTACCGCGCGGAGCCGCGCCCGATGCCGGTCGTCTCCCGAAGAATCCACAGCGGACCCACGAGCAGATGGACGAGGTTGCGCGTGAAGGCGGGGCTTTTTTTCTCGAAGACCGCGTGGCCGACGAACTGGAACACCCAGCCGAGGATAAACGATCCCCACACGGCGGCCGAACTCAGATGCGGGACGAGCGCCGCCATGGCCAGGATCACGGCGGTCATGGCCAGCGCCAAACCCGCGTCCCAGTAGTAATATAAAGGAAGGACCGCCGCCGCCCCCGGAACAAACGGGAAGCCAGGCCACTGGGTCCAGCGGACCACGGCCAGCATGATGAGCGGAATGCCCACGGCGTGGCAGGCGCGGTTGCCCGGGTGCGCGTGGTAACGCGCGTAATCGGACATGTTCTCCTTGAAATCGAGCCAGCGCGGAGCCATCGGCCTATCATAGAAAAAACGAGCTGAATCGAAAATATTATTTTGATTTCCCGGCGCGCGTTGGGTATAATGAAAAAAGTTTTTAAACACAAGGGGAACAAGAGTGATCAAGGATTTCTTCGCCAAAAAACCGTTGAAGCTCCTCCTCGAGGAGATGGAGGGCGAGAATCGCTTAAAGCGCGCCTTGGGCCCCATTGGTCTGACGGCTCTGGGCATCGGCGCCATCATCGGCACGGGCATCTTCGTCCTGACGGGCGTGGCCGCGCACGACAAAGCCGGCCCCGCGCTCATTGTTTCCTTCGTCGTCTCGGGCATCACCTGCGTGTTCGCCGCGCTCTGCTACGCGGAGTTCGCGGCCATGGTTCCGGTCACGGGATCGGCCTACACCTACGCCTATGCGACCCTGGGCGAGCTCTTCGCCTGGATCATCGGCTGGGACCTCATTCTGGAGTACACCGTCGCGGCCGCCACGGTGGCGCACGGCTGGTCCCACTATTTCCAGGATCTCATCAGTTCGTTCGGCCTCCACATTCCTTATATATTGAGGGACGCGCCGTTCGACTTCAATCCGGCCACGGGACACCTTTTCGCCACCGGCACCGTCATGGACTTCCCGGCCATCGTCATCGCGGCCGTCATGACCTACATCCTCGTCGTGGGCATCGAGGAGAGCGCGACGGTCAACGCCGTCATCGTCGCCATCAAGCTCGTCATCGTGCTCTTCGTCATCGCGGTCGGCGCCTTCTACGTCCACCCGCAAAACTGGCATCCCTTCGCGCCCTTCGGCTACGGCGGCTTGAGCTTTTTCGGCAAGACCATCTACGGGAAAACCAGCCCGGGAGGAGATCCGCTGGGCATGCTGGCGGGAGCCGCCGTCATCTTCTTCGCCTACATCGGCTTCGACTCCCTCTCCGCCTACTCGGAAGAGGCGAAAAACCCGCAGAAAGACGTCCCCATCAGCATCATCGCCTCCCTCATCATCTGCACCGTCCTTTACATCGCCGTGACCGCGGTCATCACCGGCATGGTGCCTTACAACAAGATCAACATCGACGCCCCCATCTCCCACGCGTTTTTGCAAGTGGGCTTGCCCTGGGCCCAGTTCCTGGTTTCCTTCGGGGCCCTGGCCGGAATCACCTCGGTGCTTCTGGTCATGATGCTGAGCCAGCCCCGCATCTTCCTGGCCATGGCGCGCGACGGCCTTATGCCGCCCAAGTTCTTCGCCGCCATCCACGAGCGCTTCAAGACCCCTTGGAAATCGACCATCCTGACCGGCATCGTGGTCGCGCTCCTGGGCGCGTTCATCCCCCTGCGCATCCTGGCGGAGCTGGTCAACATCGGCACGCTTTTGGCCTTCGTCATGGTCTGCGCGGCCGTGCTCATCATGCGCAAGACCAACCCCGAAGCGGAACGGCCCTTTCGATGTCCCATGGTGCCGCTCTTCCCCATCCTAGGCATCGCGCTCTGCCTGCTGCTGATGTTCTCCCTGCCCGTCGAGAACTGGATCCGCCTCATCGTCTGGCTTATCATCGGCCTGGTCATCTATCTGTTCTACGGGCGCCACCACAGCGTCATGGCCCAGCACCGCCGCAAGTTGGCGCTGCATCAGGAAGAAAAGCCGGAACCGGTCGCCTAATCCAGTCCCCCGTGGCCCGCGCGCGGTTTTTTTTGCTCTCGACGCTGGGCCTCTTCGCCGCGGGCTTTATCGCCCTCTGGGCCGCGGATCTGCTCAAGACTAGAAAACCGGCGCCCGAGGCCGGGAGCATCCGGCGCCTTCGCCCCGGCGGCATCGAACTCCTCATCGGCTTCGTCACCAACTTCTTCGACACGCTCGGCATCGGCTCCTACGCCCAGCAGACCTCCCTCTTCAAGATTTTTCGTCTGGTGCCCGACGAACTCATCCCGGGAACGCTCAACATCGGCGACACCATCCCGACTTTCCTGGAAGCCTTCGCCTTCATGGCCGCGGTGGAGGTCGGCGCCAAGACCTTGATTCTCATGATCGCGGCCTCGATTCTGGGCGCGTGGCTGGGCGCCGGCGTTGTCGCCTCCCTGCCCAAGCGGAAAATTCAAATCGGCATGGGCGCGGCGCTTCTGGCCGCGGCGGCGTTTTTCCTCATGTCCAACCTGGGTCTTTTCCCCGCCGGCGGCGCGGCGCGAAACCTTTCCGGACCGCTCTTGGCCCTGGGCCTGGCCGGCAACTTCGTGCTGGGCGCGCTCATGACTTTGGGCATCGGGCTCTACGCCCCCTGCATGGTGCTGGTAAGCCTCTTGGGCATGAACCCGCAGGCGGCTTTTCCCATCATGATGGGCTCCTGCGCCTTTTTGATGCCCGTGGCAAGCCCGCGCTTCATGCAAAAAAGGCGCTACAGCCCGGGCACGGCCCTGGCCCTGGCCCTGGGCGGCATCCCGGGCGTGCTCATCGCGGCCTACATCGTCAAGTCTCTGCCCTTGAAAATCCTGCGCTGGCTGGTCATCGCCGTCGTGACCTACACCGCCGCCGCCATGCTTCGCTCGGCCGCGGCCGGAGACTAAAAAGCATGCACTCGGAAGGCAAGCGCGCTTTAAACCTCTTCGATCTCTCCTGCATCGGCATCAACGCCATCGTGGGCTCGGGGGTCTTTCTTTTTCCCGGGCTTCTAGTCGGCTTTCTGGGGCCCGCCTCCATTGTGTCCTTCGGCCTGACCGGGCTTCTCCTCATCAGCGTGGGGCTCTGCTACGCCGAGGCGTCGTCCCATTTCCAGCAAACCGGCGGCAGCTATCTCTACGCCTGCGAGGCTTTCGGGCCCGGCGTCGGCTACGGCATCGGCTGGATGTCCTGGATCACCCAGATTTTCAGCGGAGCCGCCGTGGCCAACGGCATCGCCGCCTATTTAGGGCACTTCAATCCGGTCTTTAGCGGAGCTTGGGCCGCGAAAATCGTCGCCATCTGCGTTCTCTCGGCCTTCTATGCCGTCAACTACCGCGGCGTGAAGCTGGGCGCCTGGACTTCGGATTTCTTCACCGCGGCCAAGCTCATCCCCCTGGGGCTCTTCGTGATCTTGGGCTTGCCGCACATCACGGCCGCGTTCTACCATCCCTTCGCGCCGCACGGGTGGAAGCCCTTGGGCCAAGCCTGCTTCCTGGCCTACTTCGCCTTTCAAGGCTTCGAGTCGATCCCGGTGCCCGCCGGAGAAACCAAGAACCCGGAAAAGAACATCCCCTTGGCCATCATCATTTCCCTGTCTCTGGCGGCGCTGCTCTATATGGCCGTGCAAGCGACGGCCGTGGGCTTGACGGCGAATCTGGCCGGATCCACCAAGCCGCTGGCCGACGCTGCCGGCGCGGGGCTGGGCCCGATTTGGGCCGTGATCATGGTCGTTGCCGCCCTTTTTTCCACCGCCGGCTACAACGCCGGCTCGGCCATCGTCACCCCGCGCTACCTTTTCTCGCTGGCCGAGGACGGGCACCTGCCCCCCTCCCTGGCCAAGCTTCACTCGAAGTTTCAGACTCCCTACGTAGCAATCCTGGCCAATGCCGCGGCCGTGTTCACGCTCACGGTGTTCCTCAATTTCAACAAGCTCGTCGACTTCAGCAACATCGTGGTCTGCGCGCAATACGTCTCCACCTGCGTCGCCGTGCCGGCTCTGCGCCTGCGCCGCCACCACGAGCACCGCGTGAGCAAGGGCTGGCGCCTGCCCGGCGGGCTCGCCATTCCCGTCATCGGCGTCGCGACCACGCTGTGGCTGGGCGCCCAGGGCGGCCTCCAGCAAGTCTGGTGGAGTCTGGCCATCCTGGGCCTCGGCTACGCCTTGAAGGCGCTTTGGCCCAGGTTCGCGCCCAAGCCCGCCTGATCGCCCCATCATTTGCCCGCGTTTCCTAGGCCTTTTTTCCGCCTTGATTAGGCCCAGAGGCCCAGGCTCCGGGCCCGGTTTCAGCATATAATAAAAGGAATGTCGCCACGCCCGTCCGGACCCGAGAAGCCCGAAGACGACGCCGCTGCGCGTTCGGAGTCGAAATTGAACGCCTCCCTCGGAATTCGCTATAATCAGTTGCCGCCGATGATCAAGAATCTCGTCTCCAATTGGCTCGCCGCCGACAAAAAACCGGACGGGTGGACGGAAAACTTGAAGCCCTCCCGTTCGGGCTCCCACGCGCACGCCGACGCTCCCAGGGAGCTTAAGGAAAGCATCGCGCGCGCGCAAAACTCGCTTTTGAGCATACAGAACCAGGAAGACGGCTATTGGTACGAGCCGCTGCGGGCCGACACGACGCTGGAATCCGACACTGTCATGCTGTTCAACTTCCTAGGCCGGGGCGATTCCCCCAAAATCCGCGGCTTGGCCGATCACATCCTGAGCGAGCAGCTCCCCGACGGCGGCTGGCCAATCTACCGCCACGGACCCTCGGATATTTCCGCCACGGTCAAAGCCTATTGGGCGCTCAAGTTCGCCGGCCATTCGCAGGATGATCCGCGCTTGGCCGCGGCCCGGCGCCGGATCAAGGAACTGGGCGGCATCCACAAAGTCAACACTTACACCAAGTTTTACATGGCCGTGTTCGGCCAATACGACTGGCGCGGCGTGCCCACGATTCCACCCGAGCTCATGCTCTTCCCCAAGTGGTTTTACTTCAACATCTACCAGGTCTCGTCCTGGACGCGCTCCATCGTCATCCCCTTGAGCGTGGTCTGGGCGAACCGCCCGCCGATTTCATGCCCGCCGCACGCGGTCTTGGACGAACTCTTCCCCGACTCCCGGCGCCACGTCCCTCTTAAGGAGGCGGTGGCTCCGCACGGGTTCATCTCCTGGACTTCGTTTTTCCTCTGGTGGGACAAGGGCTTGAAGACCATCGAAGGCCACGGCGGCCATTGGATCCGCCTATGGGCCCTGCGCCTGGCCGAGGACTGGATTTTGGAGCGCCTGCAGGACTCCGACGGCCTGGGCGCCATCTACCCCGGCATCGTCAACACCATCATGGCCATGAAGTGCCTGGGATACTCCGACACCGACCCGCGGCTGATGGAACAGCTGCGCGCGCTGGAATTTCTGGAGGTTCCCGGCTCCAAGCTCGAGATGCAGCCGAGCTGGTCGCCCGTGTGGGACACCGCGATTTCCGTCATCGCGCTGGCGGAGTCCGGCCTGGCCAGCGACAACCCCGCGCTGGTCAAGGCAACCGACTGGCTCATCTCCAAGGAGGTCAAGGTCGTCGGCGACTGGAAGGTCAACAACCCCCAGGGCCAGCCGGGCGGCTGGTACTTCGAGTTCAACAACCCATTTTACCCGGACGTCGACGACAGCGCCATGGTCATGCTGGCCCTGCGCCACGTCCACCTGGAAGAGCCCCTCTCGCAGGCGCGCGAAAAAGCCTGCCTGCGGGGCCTCAACTGGGTGCTCTCCATGCAGTGCGCCGACGGCGGCTGGGCCGCGTTCGACAAGGACAACACCAAGGCGATTTTCACCAAAATTCCCTTCGCCGATCATAACGCGATGATCGATCCGCCGTCCGTGGACGTCACCGGGCGCGTGCTGGAATTTCTGGGCTACGTCGGCTACGACCGGAGCTACGCCTGCGTGGAAAAAGCCGTGCGCTTCATCCGCAAGAACCAGGAAGAGGACGGCTCATGGTTCGGCCGCTGGAACGTCAACTACATTTACGGCACCTGGCAGGTCCTGCGGGGCTTGGCCGCCATCGAAGAGGACATGAGCCAGACCTACATCCAAAAAGCCGTGGCCTGGCTTAAGTCCGTGCAAAAAGAAGACGGCGGCTGGGGCGAGACCTGCGAAACGTACGCGGACACGTCCAAGAAGGGCCGCGGCCCCTCCACGCCGTCGCAGACCGCCTGGGCCGTCATGGGGCTCATGGCCGCCGGCGTCATGGACGACTCTGTCGCCCGCGGCATGGCGCACCTCGTCGCGACCCAGAAGCAGGACGGCTCATGGGATGAGACCGAATACACAGGCACGGGATTCCCCAAAGTTTTCTACCTCGAATACACCATGTACCGCCGCTATTTCCCACTCCAAGCCTTGGGAACCTATCTCAAGCTTCTCAAGAAACAGGAGAGGGATTTTGGCGCGGAATCCGCGGCCGCTGACGGCACGCCGGCCGCAATCTAATGCGGCCGGCACCAGGAGAATAAACCATGCCTTCCCCTTGGCAGATGCAAATGTCCGTTTTCAAATATCTCGTCGCCCAGAAGTTAAAGGGCGTCGAGAAATATCCGGTCGTGATGATGCTCGAGCCCCTCTTCGCCTGCAACCTCGAGTGCGCGGGCTGCGGCAAGATCCAGTATCCCACCGACATCCTGCGCAAGCGCCTGACCCCCGAGGAGTGCTGGGAGTCGGCCGAGGAGTGCGGCGCGCCCGTGGTGACCGTGGCCGGCGGCGAGCCCCTGGTCCACACGGAAATCGGGCGCATCGTCGACGGGCTCATCGAGCGCGGCAAGTTCATTTATCTCTGCTCCAACGCCATCTTGCTCGAGCGCAACATCCACAAGTTCAAGCCCAGCCCCAACCTCATCTTCTCCATCCACTTGGACGGCCTGGAAAAGACCCACGACCGAGCGGTCTGCCGCGACGGAGTCTACAAGACCGCGGTTTCGGCGATTAAGCTCGCCAAGTCCAAGGGCTTCAACGTCATGACCAACACCACCATCT
>Ga0307373_10001344_pt1 | contig 46092 bp, 39 predicted proteins | sample OX2MG_FD_202534 | JGI IMG/M metagenome (GOLD analysis project Ga0307373, IMG submission 202534) | Soil microbial communities from Risofladan, Vaasa, Finland - OX-2 | ecosystem: Environmental > Terrestrial > Soil > Coastal area > Acid sulfate soil | place: Finland: Risofladan, Vaasa | collected...
CTTTGCCGGGGTTAACCACAGTAGGTGGCTGTTGATAGCTCGGTTGCACCACTGCAGCACAGCCAGTAGCCAAGATCGCCGCAAGCGTTACCAATAAGCCCGTGAGTTTGTTCTGCATAACTCCCTCCATAAGTTTTAAGTCCTAGAGCCCGGATAATGCTATCACCTGGATGGCACGGGTCAATCGAGTCAGAGCCTGACCTATCCCCACAGATTGATTCTGAGCCTGTGATTCAAGATCTGGCTGCGGTGCACTTTTTCAGCATACGCTAGCGCTTGGTTGAATCGATCCGTCATCAATTTAATTTCTCTTTTTCTTATACTCAGTTTGGATTCAAGCTACCAGCGGCTTTATATCGCGCTTAACCACTTTCAGCAAAGGCTTCGGTAAGGTTTTCAAGTCATAGGTCTGCTGCAAATTTACCCAGAACTCCGGCGTGGTGTTGAAGAAGCGCGCCAGCCGCAGCGCCGTCTCGATGGTCACCGGGCGCTCTCCCCTCACGATCTCGTTGATGCGCGACGGTGTAACCCGCAACTGCATGGCCAGCGCGTGCGGAGTGATATCCAGTGGCGCGAGAAATTCTTCCCGCAGCACTTCGCCGGGATGGATCGGGCGCATATTGTTACGTACATTCATATTCATCTCCTAATCGTGGTAATCCACGATCTCAACATCGTGAGTATCACCGTCCTGCCAACGGAAACACACACGCCACTGATCATTGACACGTATGCTGTATTGTCCGGCGCGGTCGTGCGACAGCTTTTCCAAGCGGTTCCCGGGCGGCGAGCGCAAATCAATCAACGCCTTGGCCGCATCCAGCATTTGCAGTTTGCGTTCTGCTACCTTGCGGAATGACTTAAAGGCCGCAGGGTAATCTCCCTGGTACAGGGCTTCGGTCATCCGGTTTCCGAAGCTCTTGATCATGGCAAAAGCATATACCGTTACACGGTAAGTTTCAAACGATAAGCTGAGGCGATGCGTAGACGAGTGCCGCCAAGGGCCGGCAGGTTTTGCTATCGGTGACCAGTCAGGTGAACGCGCATATGACTAGTGGCATGGACGCTGCCCGCCCGCTCAGGAATATTCCAGCCGATTTATTGATTTATTGAGCCAGAAATTCCGCAACGAAGGCGTTACTGGTGTTTGAAACGCCGACGTAATAATACGTACCGCTCGCGCCCCCAAACAGGTTGAAATAATCCGAGGTGCTCTCAAAAGCCAGGCCGCTGAGCGGGCCGGCGCATCCGTTTCCGCTACTATCCGCCGTGACTTGAAATAAATTGGCACTCTGAATCTGCGTCATGGTTCCGGTGATCGTGCAGCCAAACGCATCGCTACCGGAAAAGCTGCCGTCTGCATTCATGGTTATATCCACGGCCGATGAACTGGTGCCGGCGTAATAGCCTTGCCATTGGCCGGCGATGATCGATGGCGTGCCGCTGAAGGCCGTAGTCGTGGTCAGTGAGAATGAACCGGTTTCGCCGTTGCCGCTGAACGTTCCGCTGATGGTGGTATTCGAGACACTGCCGGTAACGCTGAATTGTTCCATGGTCTGTCCATTCTGGAAGGTGTAGCCGGCCGGGGCATAGGCTGTAAGGGTGCCGCTCAAGACAGGACCACCGTCCAGGGTCGGCAGCACATAGACGACACCGGTATTATCGTAAAAGAAGCCGTAACCTCTCTGTGCGATCTCTGCCGTCACCGGGTTGGCAGTTCCACCGCTAATATTGTAAGTACCGCTCCAGGTACCCTGAATATCGTAGGTGACCGGATTAGTGCCGGTTGAACTTGAACTGCTTCCACCACCGCCACCGCAACCAACCAGCGCCGCCACTGCCAATAAAACCAGATATTTTAAGGATTTCATCGGACTCTCCTGAACGAGTGTGAGGTTGGTAAGCAGTTGCGCGGGACTAACCACTGTCAGCGTGCGTCTATTATGCCTGTGTGTAATGCCGGTCAATGATTAAAACCGATTAACTTTTTGATGTCCTGGCCTTCCCCTGGCTGATGAAACGACATAATCCATTTACAAAAACCAGCCGTTTAATAGCCTAATTTCAGGCATAGGTTAATGCAGGCTTGATGTGGCTGATTTTCTGGTGCTGCGCCACTGTCGATTACAGGTTTTACCCTAATGCACCCTCAGGGAAAAGCACCGAGTATTGTTTGCATTCAACACAACCGGCCCTGCAACTATTCGTCTGCCGATCCAGAAGTCCGCTCTTGCCGATTAATGCAAGCAAGCCAATGAACCGGCTCCGCTGACAGGCTCTCCGCCCGCATAGTAATTGGCGAGATAGCTCATCCAACCCTGGTACTCGATGCGGCGTTGCGCATCGCTCTGGCCGTTTCCAATACCACGAAAACTCATGCCGGTGATCTGATCGAGGATCGCCGCCAGTGCATCCATGACTTGTTTGGGTGCATAGCTCCGCGATGCTTCAGAAGCGCCTGCCGCATTGTTCTGCAACTGCAGCACTCCATGAAACGGACGATGATCATCCATGTGGATAATGATGGAAGGCACCGCAGTGCAACCGAGTTTCAACAGGGCATTCAAGCTGCGCTCACGCCGATAGGCTAATAATGCCGCCAGATCTTCGATGGCGGCTTTGACGGCAGTATCATGCTGATCGATGTCATGGAATGCTGATTGCATGCGGTTTATTTGCACGCTCAATAGCCGGACTTCGGTTACGACTTTATCTTCCATGGCGGGGGTGTCTTCCACCAGCTCCATGGGACCCGCATCCTGCGTCAGATAATAACGATGTTGCCCATCGATTTTTTGAGAATCGATCATGACGAAGGCAATCACGGTTTTGCCTGCAAGGTTTTTCAAGCGCACTGCCAGATCCGGATCCAACAGCCTGTTCCAGGAATATAGAATCTGAAGTTCCCGGTTACCAGCCTCACCCTTCAATAAGGTATGCGTTTGTATCTGCAACTGCCCATAACTGGATTTATCCGGCAAAGAATACTTCTCGAATGTACCCACCACGATCAGATTCGATTCAGCGACTGGATACCATAAGGAATCCGCTCTCGCCACATTCCAGGCGCCACTGAGCGCCAGACTTATAATCGCTGTGGAAATGAATTTATCCAGCATGCATGCTTTATTTTCAATTTGACCAGTGCTTCAGTTTGCGGTGCTCGGCATACGCTTGTGAAATATAGCAGCCCGAGAGCTCGCTTTCAGCTCAAGCTGTCTTCCGAAACTCCGGCCGTGATTACTTATGGCCGGACATCTGAAATCGATAGGAGAACCGGTAGTAAAAAGCATACGCTCCCTGCGGATCACCCGGCTCAATTTGCATGAAGATCCGGGTCTGATGGGGCGCGAGTTTGAAATCGGGATGCGTGGTGGTGCACGCTGGCTTGATGTTGGCACAATCATATAGCACGAACAGCGTGATCGCGATCGGCCACTGGGTATTGTTGCGCATATACACGCTGTCCTCTAGCGGATTGGTCTGGTGCTGGAGCCAGGTGGAAACCTGGTCGTTGCCGGCCGGCGGCGGCACTGTGGGAGCCGGCGCTACCGCAGTAACGGGCGCGGGTTCCGGTTTCAAAAACTGTGCCGCGATGTGCGGATAGTCGCGCTTCAGTTCCGCACTGTCGCTGGCCACGTCCAGGTCCTGGCCGGTGACAATCTGTCCGTGTTCTCCACGCGGGGAGTAGATGCCGCTGAAGCCTACCTCTCCCGCCGGCACCACGAAACAGTCCGAATTTCCGTCCTTCTGGTAGATGAGAATATTTTCGAACCAGAAGCGCTGCAGGCAATAGCGGCCCGCCGGCACCTCGAACAGGAAAGTGCTCTTCCCCATCGGGACGCTGGGAATGTTCATGGCCACCCCGCCCGACTGGGCGGAGACGATCTGGACCTGGGTGAGGTGATCGAGCGCATCGAATTGCACCACGGCAATCCCATCGCCACTCGCGAGCATCAGCGGCTGATCCTGCTGGATGGGTTTCACGCTGGCGCAGCCCGCGAGCGCCGCGCAGCCGAAGGCACCAAAGACAACCCGCTTCCACATATTACATCCCCTTCATGAGCTTGGTTTCAGGCCGGGATGACTTACTCTGCCTCAGTGTCGTCGTCCGGCGCAGGGTGGAGTTCCGACTTAATTCCTGGAGCTTGATTGGTTCAACACTCCTCGACAGTGCCATAAAAATTGTGATTGCTATCGGTAAGCACCCGTGTCAGGCCGCAAACGCACCCGGCTTGTCCGCCGGCTTCTCGAATTCCTTGCGGATATCCTCCGACACCAGTTTCTTCACAATCCAGCCGAACAGCACCAGCATGGCGATGGTAAGTACCATGAACATGATCATGAACACCTGCATGAATGACTGGAACTCGGGCGGCATCCCCGGAGGCGCTGCCATTTTGCCGATGAAATGGATGCCGATCACAGCCATGAGTTCGACCAGCAGATACAGGCCGTTGAATACCAGGCCGATCACCATGATCACGATGAAGGAGATGCGCCCCCAGTTCTTGCGCAGCAGCAGCCCGATGGCCGACGCCAGCACCCAGGCCTGCAACAGCAGCATAACCACCATCCCCCATCGAAACAGCGCCGCCATGAGCGCTGCCGGCAACTGTGGTTGATTGGGATGGAGGGCCGCATTTTGCGCCATGAGTTTTTCGAACGGAAACATCCAGAATACGGCGGCATCCATGGCCAGTATCAACAACCCGAAGCCGCTCAAGACGATGAAGATCCACGCCAGCACTGTCACGAATGTGGATTTCTGTTCCATCCCCCGCCTCCCGTTTTTTCAGACATTCAGCCCCATCCTGAGCACAGCCCCGGCGCCTGCCGCTCCGGGGCTCGTGATCGTTGAGGTTGTTATTCGCGGTGTCTGATGATTTTATCCAGCGACCAGGCACCACCACCGGCGGCGGCAAAATACAGGAACACGAAGCAGTAGAACACTGCGGCTTCGCCATGGTTCACCAGCGGATACGGGCTGTGCGGTGCATGCGCCAGGAAATACGCAAACGCCATCTGCCCCGAGAGGATGAAGGCCACCGGGCGGGTGAACAGCCCGAAGAACAGCAGGATGCTGCCGCCGATCTCCAGCACCCCGGCCGCACCCATCAGGCTGAACAGACGGATGGTGCCCATGGATTGGGGTACGCCGAAGAACTTGGAAGTACCGTGTTCGATATACAGCAGTGCCACCACGATGCGCAGCACACTCAACAACCTTGGGGACCAGGCATCAAGCAACGGTTTAATGTTCATAAATGGGCTCCTCTTGTTTTATTGAGGTTGAATTTAGCAGAGCAGGATCCATCCGAGTTATCAAGGATCTACAAGTGTGCGAGGCCAATCCCAGCCGGTCTCCTTGAGCGGGCATCATGATACGCCAGGCGCCCGGGATTGTGGTTTCAGGTCGGCTTGTGGTCAAGCGTTGCTGTGATGGTCCGCGCTTCGGTGCTGTCCGGCTGCGCCGGCAGGTTCGGCGATGACTCCAGGATATGCAGCAGGCGCTGCAGATCCGCGGCGTTCAGGGGCAGCGACTGCACATGATAGCCGGCTGGATATATATAGAGGCGCGCATGCGCGGCGGAGTAATAGATCGTCCAGCTGTCATCCTCCTGCACGATGCGTGCATCCTCGGGGATGTTCCAGTTGGTGCGTTTGGGATCGCCCCAGGTCATAAATAATCTCTGCGGCTAATGATTGACAAGCTTGGCGTCAGCGCCGGCTGCTGCCGGCGGCGGCAAGCGGCTGGAGGCCACCACATAATAATTGGCGAGATGCGGGTCCACGCTCTGGTCACGCTGCGGCGGCAGATGCCGGCCCATCTCCAGGTTGCCCTTGGTGGTGTGGAACTCATAATAGGTGCCGTCATCGAACATCAGGAACAGGCCACTGGTGGGGCTGCCGTCATGGCGCTTCGCCCATTTGAGATCGAGACCCACGACCTGCATGCCGAGGATCGGATTCGCTGATTTCATCGCTGGCACTCCATTTTTTGAAGACTTCGAATTCGTGATTGTGGTACACGGCCGTGGCTGCGCTGCTATCGCTGGCCGCATCGAGGGCCACGCTCAAGCGGCTGCTCCAGTGATCCTGCCGGTAGGTATCCAGCTCATGCTGACCGCCCACCACCCGGCTGCCGATCGGGTCGATGGTGCCGAAATAATTGAGTATCTCCACGGCGCTGCCGTCGTCCAGTTCCAGCACCAGGATCTCCTTGGGTCCTTGGGTGCCGGGATAACGGTGGTAGAGGCGGTAGCCGACGATGCTGTGCCCCAGCAGGGCGAGCGCAGTATCGGGAGTGATCTCGGTGCTGCAGCGGCGCCACAGAGCGGCGAACTTCGCGGAGATCTTTTCCAGACTGTCGAGGTGCAGCTTGTCCACCTTGGCGCGCAGTGCGCGCAGCACGGAACGCCGCCAGCTATTCATGTATTCGAGGGCCGCAGCCGGATCGATCTTGAAACCGTTCTCGCCGGTCAGGTGGCAGAAGGCCATGGTCTGGCAGGCTTCACTGCTGCCCTCGCGCACGGCGGCCTGCATATACTGCCGGCCTTCATGCCAGCTGTCGGTTTTATCCGCCTGATCGAGCACTGTGCGCGCCTGGGCTAACAGCAGGTTGGGCAACTCCTCCGGGGTGGCATAGTGCGATGCTTGAGTGTCAGTGATGGCTAGCGGTGATGGTTGCATGTTGAGGATGCCTGGCCCGTAAATACTGGTTTCTTATGCCTGCACCCTAACCCGCCTAAGCGACAGAATGCGTCGTTTACATTAACGCCCAAACGACACAAATTGTCGCTGTACCTTATACTGGCTGCCGCCCTGTCACCCAGGATTACCGATGGCCGACACCTTTCTGCGCCAATGGGCCATGCTCAAGCTCATCCCGCATGCGCCCCGCAAGGTGGACAGCCTGAGCCTGCGTGCGGGACTCCTGGGACAGGGTTTCGATGTGGATCTGCGCACCCTGCAGCGTGACCTCAAAGGCCTGTCGGCGGTATTTCCGCTGCGCTGCGACACCCGTTCCAAACCTTTTGGCTGGCAGTGGATGAGCGGCGGCCGCGCGCTGGAAGTGCCGGGGCTGAGCCCACCGGCGGCCCTGGCTCTGAAGCTCATGGACTTGTACCTGCGGCCGCTGCTGCCGCACTCCACCCTCAAAGCCCTGGAACCGCAATTGCGCAGTGCCGACGAAGTGCTGGCGCAGATCTCCGACCGTGCCCTCGGCGACTGGCCCCGCAAGGTGCGCGTCATCCCCAGCGGCCTGGCGCTGTTGCCGCCGGACATCGATGAGGCGGTACTGCCGGTGGTTTACGAAGCGCTGTTCACCAACCGCCGCTTCCGGGCGCGCTATCAGGCGCACAGCACCCAGGAGGATTACCTCATCAATCCGCTGGGGCTGGTGGTGCGTGGTGCGGTGTTGTTTCTGGTGTGTAGCTTGTCGGATCAAACCGAATTGCACACCCTGGTGGTGCACCGCATGACGCATGCAGAGCTCAGCGATGCGCCGGCGCGTACTCCCAAGGATTTCGATCTAGACAGCTACATCACCAAGGGCGAATTTGACATCACTTCCGGGCAACTGATCCGGCTGCGCGCCATCCTGCATAAAAATGCCGCGCACTACATATCCGAGACCCCGCTCTCCAAGGACCAGCGCTTGCGGGAACTGGAAGACGGCCGCGTGCAGATCACCGTCTCGGTGATGCAGACCGCGCAGCTGCGCTGGTGGCTGTTGAGTTTCGGCGACCAGGTGGAAGTGCTGGCGCCCGAAGCGTTGCGCCATGACCTGAAGGCCACCGCGCAGCGCATGCTGGATCACTATAAAAACCCTGCCAATAGTTACGCGCGCTGATAGGCAGATGAACGATTAATATCAGGTTGCTTTACCCGGATTTAATCGTATAGCCCGATAGAAAAAGGCCGCCCTTGCTAGTGGGTGGCCTTTTTGTATTCATTACTCTGTTAATAATAAACGCTGATGTAGCGCTTACTTACAAACCCAGGAAATCCCCCTTGCCGATGTCCACGCCATTGTGCCGCAAAATGGCGTAGGCGGTGGTCACGTGGAAGAAGAAATTCGGATACACGCGCTCGAACAGATAATCCTGGCCCTTGAGCGTGATGGTCTTGTCGCGCACCGGCAGTTGCACATTGCGGTCTTCAGAACCGTTGATCTGCTCCGCTTTGACGCTCTTCAGGAATGCCATGGTCTTGTCGATGCGCGCGTACAGATCCGCGAAACTCTGCTCGTTGTCTTCGTACGCAGGCACTTCCATGCCCGCGAGTCGCGCCGCGCAGCCCTTGACCTGATCGGTGGCGATCTGCACCTGCCGCACCAGCGGGAACATGTCGGGCGCCAGGCGCGCGCCGGTGAGTACGGCGGGTTCGATCTTTTTGGTTTGGGCGTGGGCTTCGCCTTTCTTGAGGACCGCAGATAAATTGGTGAGCATGCGGATGAATACCGGCACCGAAGCCTGGTACATAGTCAGGGACATAGCTAAGCCTCCTTAAAGTCAATTAATGAATACGCCGACAGGGCGTGGGGGCGCAAGTTTACGCTTTTTTGTAAGTCCGAGTCGTCGTGCTATTCAGGGAGTGAGCGAATGCGAATCGCTGACCTAGGCCGCCCCCTGGCGCGTCAGAGTCGTCTGCCAGTCTTTCATCCACGGGATCAGTTCTTTGGCTTGCATGGGCATGCTGATATACATGCCCTGCATGGCATCGCAACCTAGTGCCCGCAGGCGCTCGAAGCTCTCACCGCTCTCCACACCTTCCGCAGTCACCGTGAGACCCAGGTTGTGGGCCAGTTGGATGATGGCGTTGACGATGATGGCGTCTTTCGTGACGGTGTGCATGCCGATGACGAAGGCCTGGTCGATCTTGATGTCCTTGACCGGCACTTTGGTCAGATAGGCCAGGGAGGAATAGCCAGTGCCGAAATCATCGATGGAGATATGGATGCCCATCTCGGAAAGCTGGGTGATGATATTCATGACGCGTTCCTGGTCGCCCATAAGGGCGTTCTCGGTGATCTCCAGGGACAGCGTGCCGTGGGTGGTCTCGCGTGCTGCCAGCATTCCGGCCACCACATTGGGGAATTCGGGATCCAGCAGATTTTGGGTGGTCAGATTTATGGCCACCGCCAAGCCGGGAAATTCCGCATCCCATAAGTCCATGTCCTTGAGCGCGCTGCGCAACACCCAGTTGGTCAGTTCCTTGATGAGGCCGGTGCGCTCGGCCATGGGGATGAATTCGTCGGGCTGCAACATGCCATAACGCGCATGGTTCCAGCGCACCAGCGCCTCGACACCCAGGATGTGCCGGTCTAAACCGCTGACCTTGGGCTGGTAAAATAACTGCAGTTCGTTGTTGCGGATGGCTTGACGCAGTTCACCGATGAGGGTCAGTCGCTGCGGGCTATGTGCATCCAGATCGCTGGAGTACAGCATGTAGCCGCGCTTCTCATCCTTGGCCACATACATGGCCACATCCGCACGCTGCATCAGGGTATCGGCGTCGCGTCCATGTTGCGGCGCCAGTGCCGCACCCATGCTGGCGGCCAGGTGGATGGTGACACCTTCGAGCACTGCCTGGGGCTCCAGCGCCTTCTGCACGTTACGCACCACCTTCTCCAGATCTTTCGGCCCGGAGAGCGACGTGAGGATCAGGCCGAATTCGTCGCCACCCAGGCGCGCCAGCGTGGTGGTATCGCTGACCACGTTCTGCATGCGGGTGGCGACGCTCTTGAGCACACGGTCGCCGTTGTAATGTCCCAGGGTATCGTTGATCTCCTTGAAGCCAACCAGATCCATTATCAACACACCCAGCTGTTCATGCTCGGAACGCACCATCTGCAGAGCCTGCTCCAGACGATCGGTGAACAGCATGCGATTGGGCAGGCCGGTGAGCTCATCGTGGGTGGACTGATGCGCGATCTGCTGTTCGAGGCTGGCTGCCTGGGTACGCAACTCGCTGGTCTGATCCATGACCATGGCGCCGCCTTCATAAGCCAGCATGGAACTGGTGTACTGGCCCCAGAAGGCGAAGAAGAACGGCAGCAGATCCAGCACCCACAGCACCGGATTGCTGGCCTGGGCGTTGACGACTGCCGCCACACTCAGTGAATTGCCGTTGCTGAAATACGCGCTGATGAGCGTGGCGAAAATGACCGCGATCCCCGCGATCAGTACGCCGAGTATCGAATACTTGGAAGCCTTCTGTTTAAGAAGTCGGGCGTTTTCCGAGAGAATCTGGCTGGCTGCGGCCATTCCTGCCCTTTTGGCTCAGGTGTGAAACTAGATGACACATATAAGGTTAAACTAAAAAACCGCCGCAGTCTGTTTGTGACAAGAAATATCATATTTGTCAGGCTTTAAGCATAGCAGATAGATTCACTGTGGCGCCCAGTCCATCTGGAAACACCTTAGCAAGTCCGGTATCCGGCAAGCGCAGATGGCGGCTGAGCACGCTACTGATCACCTGACGGAAATCTGTGGTCACCGCCAGATCGCGGTTCTCATACAACTGTGAATCCGCAAGTCCCGGCCATTCCCCATAGACTTTGCCACCGTTCACTTGGCCACCCAGCAGCCACATGACATTGCCATGACCGTGGTCGGTTCCGGCGTTGCCGTTCTCCCGCATGGTGCGACCAAATTCCGACATCACCAGGATAACGCTATCCTGATAAAGATTACCGAGCCCCTGAGACAAAGTCGCCAGACCTTGCGCAAGCGCTTGCAGATGATTGGCGAGCTGGCCTTCAACCGCGCCCTCGCCCACATGCGTGTCCCAACCGCCCACCGACAGGAACGCCAGCCGGATACTGGCATCGCGTTGCATAAGATTGGCTAACCGCTGTGTATCGTTGGCAAAACCGATGGCGTTGGGTGCGCCGTTGGCGGAATTCACCATCTCCTGTTGTAGATCACCCATGAGTTCGCCACGCGCCTGCAGGCCCTGATGAAACGCCTGAGCGACCGGAGTATCGCCCTGATAGAGCGCGGCGTATGCCTGTGCTACTCGCGAACGATCCATGGGCATAGCATGCCCGGCATTGCGTCCCAGCGGCAGATTCGAAACTGGATTGGCGCCGGTGAGAATCAGAGGCAGTGCATTCCCGAGACTCAGGGCCTCGGTCGGTGTATGCGCGCCCGGCAGCGCACCCAGTAAACGGTTCATCCAGCCGCTGCTGACGGTGCTGTCGCCGGGTGCGCCGGTCTCCATATAGGCCTGGGCTTCGAAATGCGAACGGTTGGGATCCGGCGAACCACTGGCGTGCACGAACGCCAGCGTGTGGTTCTGCCACAGTGGCAGTATCGGCGCCAGTGCCGGATGCAGACCGAAATAACCATCCAGATCCCGCACTCCACCTTCCTGCCCGGATTTGGGGATAGCGATGCTGGGCCGCGCCTGGTAATAATGTTCATCGGCATACGGCACCACCACGTTGAGTCCGTCCACGGCGCCGCGCATGAACACCACGATCAGTCGGCGATTAGCGGCCAATGACTCCGTGATGCGCGCGGCCCAACCACGGGTGCCGATGCTGAGCAGCGCGCCGCTGCCGGCCCAGAGTGCGTATCGCAGGAATTCACGGCGGTTCATAAGTCACCTTGTCAACGATATTGAAACTGCGGGCTGCCGAGGATCAAACCGGCGCGCAAGGCTTGCGGTTGCGAATTTATGCTTGCGAGCTGCGTTGCCGTCAATAATCCAGGCAGTGTGTCCAGCAACTGCGTGACGCGTGTGTGCGCATCCATGTCACCGGTATCGAGACGCGTATTGCCGCTACCCATGAAAGCCGCGAAACTCAGACGCATCATCATGGCATCGGGATTGAGCCACACTTCCTGGATATTCTTGTAACCGTCGGGCGTGGCGCAGGCATACAGCGGCATGCCAAGACGCGCCAGCATGCCCGCGAGGATCTTCGATTGCGCCTGCACCTTCGTCATGTGCAGGCCGGAAGCACGCGCCATGGAGATTACATACTCATACGGTGTCTTGAATTTATTGCCGCGGTATTTCGCCGACCAGAATTCCGGGCTCTCGAACAATTCCTCCAGCACCGCTGTGATGTCGCCGTCACTCTGCATCCAGGTATGCGTGAGCCGGTCCACCAGCGCCGGCGGTGGATCATCGGCCACGAAATACTGCGTCAGTTCATAACTCAGATGCCGGGCGGTGATGGGACTGTAGGCCAACAGATCCAGTGCCTGCTGTATCTCCTGCTGTCCACCGCCGGCGATGGTGCTGCCCAAAAATACCTGACTGTCGGAATCGTGGCGTTGCGGATCGAAACAGAAACCGCCGGGTCTCGAAAATATCCCGCGCGGAGGACACAAGCCCCAGCCGGTGAGGATATGCGCCAGAGTGGTGACATCATTCTGTGTATAACCGCCATTCACACCCAGGGTGTGCAATTCCATGACTTCACGCGCGTAATTTTCATTGATGCCCTGGAAACGGCCCTTGGCGCGTGGCGCGCCCGGTTGAGTGTTCAACCAGTTATCCAGGTAAAACAACATCGCCGGACTCTCGGCGGTAGCCATGAGCAGGTCGTGGAAATGACCAAGGGCATACGGGCGGATGGCGGTCGCCTCGTAACTGCCGATCCACAAATAATCGAGACCCTTGCCAGCGAACACATTGAAGTGATTGAACCAGAATGCAGTCATGACTTCCTGCAATTGGCGCGGGCTCTGGATGGCACGCAGCAGACGTGCTTCGATCGCCTGCTGCAGGATCACTTTGGCATGCTGTCGTAAGGCTTTGCGATCTGCGGGTGTGAGTTTAGCGCCGTCTGCATCCCGCTTAGGGCCGTAGGCATCGAAAAGTTGCGTGGGTGAGAGTTGCAGTGTGTCCAGGGCCTCGAGCTGTTGCCGAAGTTCAGCCGGCAGGGAGATGGAATCCGGATGCAGCTGCTGCTGAATGTACTGCTCCACGCCTACGGACGCCACGCGCTGCACGTCACCGGGCGCCGGACCGAATGCCAGGCGGTTGAGTACATGCAAGGCCTGGGCATCGGTGGACGCCGAAGCAGCGGCAGAGAGTATGCACAAAACCACCGCCACCAGCACCGACAACCACAGTCTATGTTTGCTAGCGGTGATGACGGCGGCCATGTCTTTCAACCTGATTTCTCAGACCATCATTTACCGCCGGGGCCGCCTTGTTTTTGTTCCGCGCGCTGCTTGCGCGCATGTTGGCGGTTGGCCTTGTCCTTCTTGATATCGTGCTTGTCCTTCTGCATGTGCTTCTCCTGGGCCTGGGCTTTCTTGTACTTACCCTGGCTCACGTCCTTGTTCACCTGATGCTGGTCCCGATGCACGTCGCGCCGGTCCTGATGGATGTCACGGGTATCCTTATGGATCTGATGGGTGTCTTTCTGCTGTGGGGTCGGCGCCGCCTGTGCATATATCGAAGCCGTCCCGCACAAGGCCAACAGAGCGCCCGCCATCAACACGCTGGTGAATCTCATAATCACTATCTCCTGATTTAGATATCGCCGGATTACCCGGCCTTAGGGACAAGAACGGTATGCTCCGGGAGACGTTGACAGGATGCAGGCATTAAATAATGGTATGCATGCATCAACCCTTCCGTTTCAGGCCGCAGTACTCCGACGAGTCAGGGTGAATAACCTAAGTTCGGCGCCAGCCAGCGCTCGGTGGTCACCAAGTCCATGCCCTTGCGTTGCGCATAGTCGCGCACCTGGTCGCGGTTGAGCTTGCCGACCGCGAAGTAGCGCGACTGCGGATGCGAGAAATAGAAACCGCTGACCGCGGCTGCCGGCCACATGGCGTAGTGTTCCGTGAGTTTGATGCCGGTGCGACGTTCCACCTCCAGCAGTTTCCAGATGCTGCCCTTTTCGGTGTGCTCGGGGCAAGCCGGGTAACCGGGTGCCGGGCGGATGCCGGTGTACTGCTCCTGGATGAGCGCATCGTTGCCGAGCTGTTCGTCGGCCGCGTAACCCCAGAATTCCCGACGCACACGCACGTGCAGCAGTTCCGCGAAGGCTTCCGCCAGCCGATCGGCCAGGGATTTCAACAGGATGGCATTGTAATCGTCGTGATCAGCCTCGAAGCGCTGCACATGTTGTTCGATGCCGAGCCCGGTAGTGACCGCGAAGGCACCGAAGTAATCGGCGATGCCGCTGGCCTGGGGTGCGACGAAATCCACCAGCGACTGGTTGGGTTTGCCCGACGGACGCTGTTGTTGCTGGCGCAGGAAATGGAAAGTGATGAGTTGCTCGTCGCGATCGCTGTTGCGGAATACGCCGAGGTCGTCGCCTGGCAGCGCATTCGCGGGAAATAATCCATACACGCCGCTGGCTCGCAGCCATTTCTCTTCGACCACGCGGTCCAGCATTTGATTGGCTTCGGCGAACAGCTTGCGCGCGGTCTCGCCTTTCTCGGCATCCTCGAGGATGCGTGGATAACTGGCTTTCAACTGCCAGGTATGAAAGAACGGCGTCCAGTCGATATAGCCGCGGATGGCCTGCAGATCATAGTCGCTGAAGACTTCCACGCCCAGGGCGCGCGGCCTGGGCGGCGTATAAGCCTGCCATGTGATAGCTGTAGGATTAGCGCGCGCCGCCGCCAGCGTCAGCCATTGGCTGTGATCTTCGCGACCGCTGTGCTGCGCCCGTACTTGCGCGTATTCCTGCTGGATGCTTTTCTCAAAGGCTGCACGACCGTCACCCAACAAGTTGCTGGCTACACCCACGGCCCGCGACGCATCTTTTACGTAGGTCACCGACCCGGAATAATTGGGTGCGATCTTCACCGCCGTGTGGGTGCGCGAAGTGGTAGCGCCGCCGATCATGAGCGGCAGGCTGAAATTCTGGCGCTGCATCTCTTTGGCTACATGCATCATCTCGTCCAGTGACGGCGTGATCAGACCCGACAAGCCGATGATGTCGACTTTCTCGGCGCGCGCGGTCTCCAGAATCTTGGCGGCCGGCACCATCACCCCCAGATCCAGCACTTCGTAGTTGTTGCACTGCAGCACCACGCCCACGATGTTCTTGCCGATATCGTGCACGTCGCCCTTGACGGTGGCCATGAGGATCTTGCCCTTGGCGCGGCTGTTGATGTCCTTCTCGGCATCTATATAAGGAATCAGATAGGCCACGGCCTTTTTCATGACACGCGCGGATTTCACCACCTGCGGCAGGAACATCTTGCCGGCGCCGAACAGGTCGCCGACCACGTTCATGCCGTCCATGAGCGGCCCTTCGATCACATCCAGTGGCCGCTTCGCCTGTCGGCGCGCTTCTTCGGTATCCGCTTCGATGAACTCCGTGATGCCCTGCACCAGCGCGTGGGTCAGACGTGTATTCACCGGCTGTTGCCGCCAGACCAAGTCTTCCACCATCTTCTTGCCACCCTGCTCCAGGGTCGCGGCGAATGCCACCAGGCGTTCAGCGGCATCCGGCCGGCGGTTAAGCAATACATCTTCCACCTGTTCCAGCAGGTCCTTGGGTATCTCGGCGTATACCGCCAACTGGCCGGCGTTGACGATACCCATGTCCATACCGGCTTCAATCGCGTGGTACAGGAATGCCGCATGCATGGCCTCGCGCACTTTATTGTTACCGCGGAATGCGAACGATACATTACTGACGCCGCCACTGATCAGCGTGTGTGGGAGCTTGTGCTTGATCTGCTGTACGGCGTGTATGTAATCCACGGCGTAATTGGCGTGCGTCTCGATGCCGGTGCCCACGGCGAAGATGTTGGGATCGAAGATGATGTCTTCGGCGGGAAAACCGGCGCTCCCGGTGAGCAATCGATATACACGTGCACACACGGCCACGCGCTTTTCCAAGGTATCGGCCTGTCCGTTCTCGTCGAAGGCCATGACCACCACCGCGGCGCCGTAACGGCGCGCGAGTTTCGCCTGCTGCAGGAATTTCTCCTCGCCTTCCTTGAGGCTGATGGAATTGATGACACACTTGCCCTGCAGGCAGCGCAGGCCGGCTTCGATGATCTCCCAGCGCGAGGAATCGATCATCACCGGCACCCGGCAGATATCCGGTTCCGAGGCCGCGAGCTTGAGGAAGCGCGTCATGGCGGCCACCCCGTCCAGCAGACCCTCGTCCATGTTCACGTCAAGCATCTGCGCGCCGTTCTGCACCTGCTCGCGGGCCACATCCAGGGCTGTCTCGTAATCACCCGTGAGGATGAGTTTCTTGAACTTGGCGGAGCCGGTGACGTTGGTGCGCTCGCCCACGTTCACGAACAGGCTCTGGGGGCCGATGTTGAGTGCTTCCAGGCCGCTCAGCCGGCATTGCGGTTCGATCACCGGGAGGGCGCGCGGTGCCTGCCCCGCCACCGCTGCCGACAGCGCCCGGATATGCGCCGGAGTGGTGCCGCAGCAGCCGCCGACGATGTTGAGGAAGCCACTGCGCGCCCACTCGCCGATGTGCGCGGCCATGTGTTGCGGGCTCTCGTCATAACCGCCGAAAGCGTTGGGCAGTCCGGCGTTGGGATGCGCGCTCACATAGCAGTCGGCGATGCGCGCCAGTTCCTCTACGTAGGGCCGCAACTGCTCGGCGCCCAGGGCGCAATTCAATCCGACGCTGAAGGGCCGCACATGACGCACCGAATTCCAGAAGGCTTCCGGAGTCTGGCCGGAGAGCGTGCGCCCGGATAGATCGGTGATGGTGGCGGAGATCATCACCGGCACGCGTGCGCCGTGCTGTTCGAAGTGCTCTTCGATGGCGAACAACGCGGCCTTGCAGTTCAGTGTATCGAAAACTGTTTCCACCATTAGCAGGTCGGCGCCGCCGTCCAGCAATCCGCGGATGGCATCCGCATAAGTAAGGCGCAGTTCCTCGAAGCTCACGTTGCGGAATCCGGGATCGTTCACGTCCGGCGAGATGGAGGCGGTGCGGCTGGTGGGTCCGAGGATGCCGGCTACGAAACGCGGCTTATCAGGCGTGGCGCGGCTCATCTTCTCGGCGAGCCGCTGCGCCAGACGCGCAGCCTCGCGGTTCAGCTCGTACACCAGATCCTGGGTGCCGTAGTCCGCCTGGGATATGGCAGTGGAGTTGAAAGTGTTGGTCTCGAGGATATCGGCACCGGCATCCAGATAAGCCTGATGGATCTCCTCGATCACATGCGGCCGAGTCAATACCAGCAGATCGTTGTTACCTTGCAGATCATGGTCATGATCCTGGAAACGCTGCCCGCGGAAATCCTGTTCGGAAAATCGGTAGCTCTGAATCATGGTACCCATGGCACCATCCAGCAGCAGGATACGTTGCTTGAGAATTGTTTCGAGTTGTGACCGACAGGGCATGTGCGGCCTCAGCTGCCGGCCGGGTTGTCGCTGGACGGTGTAACCTTGTTGGTGGGCGTGGCGGCACGGATGCCCAACAGGTGACAGATGGCGCGCGTGAGTTCCGCGCGGTTGAGCGTATAGAAATGGAATTCATGCACGCCTTCAGCCTGCAACTGCCGACACAGTTCGCCGGCCACATGCGCCGCTACCAGCTTGCGGGTTTCCGGATCCTGGTCGAGCCCGTCGAAATGGCGCGCCAGTGACACCGGCACGCTGGCGCCGCAGCGCGCACTGAACTTCTGCACCTGCTGGAAATTGGTCACCGGCAGGATGCCGGGCACCAGCGGCATGCTTACGCCGGCCTTGACGGCAGCATCGCGGAAGCGCAGGAACACCTGCGGATCGAAAAAGAACTGGGTGATGCCGCGGGCCGCACCGGCGTCCTGTTTGCGCTTGAGATTTTCCAGATCCGCTTGCGGCGAGCGCGCATCCGGATGCACTTCCGGGTGAGCCGCGACGCTGATTTCGAAATCCGCCACTTGTTTCAGGCCGCTCACCAGATCGGCTGCGCAACTGTATCCGCCTGGATGCGGCGTGAAATCGCCCGCACCTTCCGGCGGATCGCCGCGTAGCGCCACCACATGCCGGATGCCGGCCTGCCAGTAGCGTCGTGCCACGTCTTCGACTTCGGCTTTGCTGGCGCCCACGCAGGTGAGATGTGCGGCCGGACGCAGACCCAACTGCTGTTCGATTGCCACTACGGTCTCGTGGGTGCGCACGCGGGTGCTGCCGCCGGCCCCGTAGGTCACCGACACGAAGCGCGGCGCCAGCGGTGCCAGCCGTTCGAGCGCCTGCCACAAGTTTTGCTGCAGCTTCGGGGTGCTGGGTGGGTAGAACTCGAAGGACACCGCCGGATGCACCGGAAATGCCTGCTGGTCCCAAGCTGTGGAAAGCTGATTCATGCTGCGCATGCCCATAAAAAAACCCGCTCAGCGTTTGTCCATATAGGGCGCTAAAGCAGGTTCTTTCGGACCCCGCTTTAGCCGCATTTATAGAGCGCCCGCAAGCTGAGTATCAAATCGGCGCTGGAGAAATTATTGACTGATACAGAGTGAGTGTCAACCGGAAGCCCGTGGGCGACGCATGTGCCGGATATGGCGCCACACGTACCAGCCGAATAACAGCAACACCAGTACCACATTCAGCGTGTCGAAACGATGGAACCAGGGTCCCAGCGTATTCCAGCGTTCACCCAGCCGCACGCCGATCCACGCCAGACTCCAGCACCAGATGAAAGAGCCGATGAAGGTATACAGGATGAACTTGAAGATCGGCATGCGCGCCACGCCCGCGGGAAATGCGATGAAGGTGCGCACCACCGGCAGCAGCCGCCCGATGAGAATGATGATGTCACCGCGGCGCTGGAACCAGCGGTCCGCGGTCTGCAAGTCATGCGGCGATACCAATATATAGCGCCCGTATTTCTCGACCAGCGGTCGTCCGCCCCAGGCACCCACCCAATAAGCCAGCAACGAGCCCAGCACGCAGCCCAGCGCGCCGGCCACGGCCACCAGCCACAGATCGAGCTCGCCGCGGAACACCAGGTAACCGGCGAACGGCATGATGATCTCAGACGGCAACGGGATGCAGGCGCTCTCGATGGCCATGAGCAGCACGATACCGCCGTAGCCCATGGTGGAGATGGCGGCGATGATGAAGCCGGCAAACACTGAGATCAGTTTTGCGAGCATCTGGGCTTCACAATCGTGATGGTGGCGGCGCGGACGGCGGCGGCGTGCGCGCCGGACGGATCTCGGCGAATCGCAGACGCAATCCCAGTTCCACGGTGCGATCCGGCGGTATCTGGTAGAAATCGGTAGCGCGGATGGCATTGCGCGACATGAAGGCAAACAATTTTTCACGCCAAGCCATCATGGCCGGCATGTGTTTGGTGGGCACCAGGGTTTCCCGGCCGATGTAATAGGTGACGGTCTCGGGATCGATCACCAGCCCCAAGTCCTTGGCGCGTCGCAATGAATGCGGCACGTTGGGAATTTGCATGAACCCGTAATGGGCCTGCACCCGGTAGAACCCCTGGTCGAGCTTTTCCACTTTCAAGCGCTGCTGCGGATGCACAAACGGGATATCTTCAGTAAGCACCGTCAGCAGTACCACCTGCGCATGCAATACCTGGTTATGCTCCAGATGATGCTGCAGCATCGGCGGCGTGCCGAGCTTGGGAGCAGTCATGAATATGCCTGTTCCCGGCACGCGCACCGGCCGGATGCTGCGGATACGGTCCAGGAATACATCCAGCGGCTCGGTATTCTCGCGCAGCCGATTGATGAGGTTCAGCCGGCCGGTGCTCCAGGTGGACATGATGGTGAAACCGATCAAGCCCACCAGCAATGGCAGCCATCCGCCCTCCCAAATCTTGAATATATTGGCGATGAAGAACATCAAGTCCACGAGCAGGAACGCAGACATGATCGGCACGATGACCACCATCTTCCAACGCCAGACATCACGCATGGCGAAGAACAGCAGCACGCTGGTGATCACCATGGTGGAGCTGACCGCTACGCCGTAAGCGGCTGCCAAGTTATTCGAAGTCTTGAAGCCCAGCACGATGGCGATGGTTGCCAGCATCAGTATCCAGTTGAGCGAGGGGATGTAGATCTGGCCTTCCTTATCCCGTGAAGTGCGGATGATGGTGAGCCGTGGACTCTGGCCGAGCTGGATCGCCTGGCTCATGAGCGAGAAGGCGCCGGTTATTACCGCCTGAGAGGCAATCACCGTGGCGACGGTTGCGAGGATCACCATCGGATACAGATACCAGCCGGAATAAGGCACCATGCTGTAAAACAACATCTGTATCTTTTGGCCGGGGTTCGCGAGTATCGCTGCGCCCTGACCGAAATAATTCAACAGCAACGCCGGCATCACATACATGAACCAAGAGAGCCTGATGGGCAATACACCGAAGTGTCCGATATCCGCGTACAGTGCTTCGGCTCCAGTCACGCACAGGAACACTGCACCCAGTACGATGATGTCGGCAAAGCCATGATGAAAGATGAAATGCAGAGCGTAGGTCGGACTGACAGCTACCAGCACTGCTGGGTAGTGGATGATGGCCGCCAGCCCGATCACTGCGATCACCAGGAACCATACCAGCATGATCGGGCCGAATACGAAGCCGACGCGTTTGGTGCCGCCTTTCTGGAATGCAAACAGTGCCACAATCACGATCAAGGTGATGAGGATGATCACCTCGTGCGGCAGCGTTGGCGTCGCCACCTGCAGGCCTTCCACCGCGCTCAATACCGAGATGGCGGGAGTGATCATGCCGTCGCCATACAGCAAGGCAGCGCCGAATACACCCAGTGCGATCAGGATCCGGGAGCGCCGACTGCCGCGTGCGCGCCAGGGATCGAGCATGGCCAGTAGCGCCAGGATGCCGCCCTCGCCCTTGTTGTCGGCGCGCAGCACGAACAGCTGATATTTGATGCACACGATGATGATCAGCGACCAGAACACCAGCGAGATCACCCCCAGCACGTTCTCGGGGGTCGGTGTCAGGCCGTAGCCGCCGGAAAACGGGCTGCTGATGGCATACAAGGGACTGGTGCCGATATCTCCGAACACCACCCCCAGTGCTCCCAGGCTCAGGATCAGGGTGCGCTTGCGATCGGCGGGAAGCCCGTTACCGTTGCGGCCAACAGGCGTCTGAGTTGGAGTATTTGTTTCCAGCTTGCTCACCAACGGCACCTGCCCAGGGACTCCAAAACACAACCGGCCGGTCCCGTTGCGAGCACCAGCCGGTATGCGTTAAAAATGCTTCTCAATTTGCGGAGGATCACCTGACCCCGCCCGGTTAAGGGCGCGAATTATACTCCAAAGGCCCGTGTATAAAGGTGTGCAGGCATGCCGGCAATTCCGCCAAGCCCCTGTCCTGGTTGAATTATTTTCAGCGGACTTCGCCTTGAGTGATTTTAGTCGATGGTTAATACCGGCGCCGAAAGACGCGCCCACGCGCTGGCACACCTAAAGCGGCCGCGCGCGGCCGCTGTAAGCAGGCCAATCACATGTAAACGATGTATGGCGTCCCCAGGGGGAGTCGAACCCCCGTTACCGCCGTGAAAGGGCGATGTCCTAGGCCTCTAGACGATGGGGACGAGGCGGTGAAACATTTTCGAAAGAGCGCTTGCGGGACCTGGTGATGTTAGTCGGCGTGGGACGCCAGCAGGTGAAGCATCCTTCGCCCCACCGAGTGCCCGCACAGGATGCCCGGGCTGGTCAGTGGGCCACGCATGGCTCCTTGCTACTCTTCTCCCCTCGCAAAATCCTGGTGGAGCCAGCCGGGATCGAACCGGCGACCTCTTGCATGCCATGCAAGCGCTCTCCCAGCTGAGCTATGGCCCCACGCGGGGCGCGTATTTTCCGGTTTGCTGCCGGAGCTGTCAACCAAAAGCCCAGTATCAGCTGTGATGTGTTTCAATCCAGCGAATGGCACGATCCAGGCGTGCCAAGCTGGTCTCACGTCCAAGGACTTCCAAGGTCATGTCCATAGGCGGCGAGACGCCACCGCCCGACACCGCCACGCGCAGCGGCTGGGCGACTTTACCAAGCTTCAGTCCCAATGCCCCCGCCGCCGCCTGCAACGCATCGTGCAGCGCCGGCGCGCACCAATCATTCAACTGCGCGAGGCGCACGCGTATGTCGTGCAAAGCCGGCAGATTATCCACCACCAGGTTTTTCTCAGCCGCTTTGGGTTCGTAGTCGCTGAATTCCTCAAAGAAGAAACGGCTGACCTGCGCCATTTCCTTAAAAGTCTTGGCGCGTTCCTGCTGGGCACGCACCACGGCGATGAGTTTCGCATCATCCTTAGCCTGCACGCCGATGCGCGCCAGCTGCCAGCCCAGTTCGAGCGCCAGCTTGTGCGGATCACCGGACTTGATGTAGTGCTGGTTGAGCCACAAGAGTTTTTCCGGGTTGATGGCGGATGCAGATTTGTTCACATCCTGGATATCGAAATACTTGAGCATCTCATCGCGGGTAAAGATTTCCTGATCGCCGTGCGACCAACCAAGCCGCACCAGATAATTGATCAGCGCTTCCGGCAGAAAGCCCTCCTCGCGATACTGCATGACACTCACGGCACCGTGGCGCTTGGAAAGTTTGGCGCCATCCGGTCCGAGAATCATGGGCAGATGAGCAAATTGCGGTGGCTGCACGCCCAAGGCATTGAAGATATTGATCTGCCGCGGGGTATTGTTCAGATGATCATCGCCGCGGATCACATGGGTGATGCGCATATCCATGTCATCCACCACCACCGTGAAGTTGTAAGTGGGGGTGCCATCGGAGCGCGCGATGATGAGGTCATCCAGCTCGCTATTCTCGAACGCCACCCGACCACGCACCAGGTCATCTACCACCGTCTGTCCACTTACAGGATTCTTAAAACGGATCACCGGCTGGATGCCTGGACGCGGCGCAGTCAGCTGGCGGCAGCGGCCATCGTAGCGCGGCTTCTGCTTGCGCGCTTGCTGCTCAGAGCGCATCTGCTCAAGTTCCTGCTTGCTGCAGTAGCAATGGTAGGCATGGCCCTCTTTGAGCAATTGCTCCGCTACCTGGCGGTAACGATCAAAACGCTGGGTCTGATAAATGGGACCCTCGTCATATTTCAGGTCAAGCCAATCCATGCCGTCCAGAATGGCCTGTACCGCGGGTTGCGTGGAGCGCTCCCGGTCTGTGTCTTCGATGCGCAGGATGAACTGCCCACCATGATGGCGGGCATACAGCCAGCAGAACAGTGCGGTGCGTGCGCCGCCGATATGCAGATAACCCGTGGGACTCGGGGCAAAACGGGTGCGGACGGTCATGATGTTTAGAAATGATTTCAACCAGGAGCTGCGTATTCTACATGAACCCCAGGTGCGACTTGGAAACCAATCCTAGGTCTGGAAATGCAGTAACTGGCCCAGCAACGTATCAGCATTCAGTTTCTCTCCACTCAACGCCATCGCCAGCAGCTCGCCTCCCAGTATCTGCGGCGAGATGATCAGGTCAGGATGAACGCGTTTGACGCTGGCTAGATTGCGGGCATCGTTTACTGCCACCACTGTTTTAACCTGTTCGGCCAGTTCACGCATGGCCAGTATCACGAAAGCGTTGCGGGAATCATCGTCAGTCAAGGCCAGAACTGCCTTCGCCAGGTGTGCGCCGGCCTGACGCAGCACCTCGAGATTGCTGGGATCGCCAACCACCACATCCAATCCACTGACATCGCCCTCGGGTTGTGTACGGATGAAGGTGATGCGTTGCTTGCGTTCACTAAGCTGCTTGTAAGTATTGCGCGCCAATGCGGTATTACCCACGATAACGTAATGTTGCATGCGTTCCATACTGCCCTTCCCCGGCTGCAGTAGCCGTGTGATACGACGGTTGATTAACGGCACCAGCACCGCACTCAATGAAGCGGCAAACACACTGATACCAAGCACGATGACTGACACCACGAATAGCCTTGCGTCGCCGGTTTTGGGCGTGATATCGCCATAACCCACCGTAGACATGGTGACAATCGAATAATAGAACGCGGTGGTAAAACTTGTGATGGCGGGAGAGAAATCCGCACCCAATCGATAGCTGCCAAATACAGAATATACGAGTACCGCCAGAATGCTGGTGATGGCAAAAAGCGTGCCAGTGGTCAGACTACTGCGGTAGAAGCTGCCGAATGCAGCACACAACAGGATCAACAGCAGTGCATTGTATGTCAGCATGACGGCGGAAACCGACGCATAGTCCGCAAACGCCAGGGTAAGATCGGTAGCAAGGATGAGAGTTACAGCAACCCAAGCGAGTTTCGAACGTAGCCATAATCCCACTGCCATCAACAACAGGAATATGCCAGCCGCCGTGGCTGGTACGCCCAATAGCGCTGAATGCACCAAATCTACATTTGCGCGCTTCCCAATTTTGAATAGTGGCACACCCAGGGCACGCGGAATATCAGGTGAAATTCTAAAAATACCGAAGATCGCCGTAGCCAACGCCAGCGGTATGTTCGGGAACCATCGATCCAGGTAAAGATTGCGCCGCAATTTATCGTAGATATGCCGCAGACGCTGCCGGGAACCGCCACCCAACAGTTTGGCAAGATCAAAATAAGAAGTCATTCGGCAATGCCTGGGCCAGCGCAGCTAAGTAGCTCACCGGATTTACTTGTAAAACCAGTTCAATTCGGCTTCCACACGATTGCCATTCGCGGTATGTTCGCCATAAATCCCCAGGGTCAGCATGTTGGTACCAAAACTCATTCCCAGGCGTTCACCGAAGGGGCGGCGGCCAAAATCCGTATTGCGTTCGGTAAAGATTGCGCCTGTGAGCGCCACGAAATCGGATAGATGACTTTTGAAACCATAATCGACACGCCAGTAATTATCCTCTGCGCCACCCAGATTACCGCTCAAGCGGTCGCGCAAGAATTCCAGGCCAATGTAAAACGAGGTGGAGTCATTGTATTGCTGATGGGCGCCGACACCAATGCCTGAAACGTCGTGATGTCCATTCTGGTTTTCGAAATTCAGCCGGTTCCATTGCCCGAAAAGATACACGCCGCCTTCAAAACCGTAGGAAAACTCCAGTCCATTACCCGCCGAGTGGTCGTTGAAATAATCCGACCATTCCGAGAGGCGGTTGACCTGCAGATAGCTGTAACTGAACACATCCTGGGCAGCCGGGTTCTGGGAATCCTGATTATTCTGGGTAGTTTGGGTGTTGTTGACAGGCTGGCCCTGGGTGTTCGGCATCTGTGGATCCGCATGCACTGCCAGCGTAGCGCCCAATAAGAGCGTGGCAAACAATAATCCAGATATTCTCATCACAGATATCCTCCTAAAGTTTGCGGCATGCAAGCCACGAGCCGGCATGGCCCAGCTGGCTTGTCCAATCAGTGTATCTGATTCAGATTCATCAGACGAGGAACAAGAGCGCCAGCAAGCCTACCCCGGTCAGTACGATGGTATAAGGTAACGCCATCCACAGCATGCGCACATATGACAGACGCATCAGAGGCGCCACACCGGATGTCAGCAGGAAAAGAAAAGCCGCCTGGCCATTGGGTGTAGCCACGCTGGGTATGTTGGTGCCCACGTTGATGGCCACTGCGAAAGTTTCAAATTGCTCACGGCTGATGGCATGCGCAAGGAAGGCTGCATGTATTTGCTGGATATACACCGTGGCCACGAATACATTATCGCTGACCGTTGACAGTAAGCCGTTAGCGGCATACAGCAAGCTTAGCTGCGTGCGCCCATCGAAACTCAATACCCAGTGGATGATCGGCGTGAACAGCTGGCTCTGCTCGATGACCGCCACGATCGCGAAGAACACCACCAACAAGGCAGTGAACGGCATGGCTTCCTCGAAGGCATGCGCGATGCGTCGCTCATCGACCACGCCCGTGAAAGCGGTCAATAGCACCAGTATCGCCAGCCCCACCAGACCTACTTCCGCGACATGAAACCCCAGTGCGGTGATCAGCAGCACGCCAGCCAGCGCCTGCAACAGCAATCTCAGCGGGCGCCGCCAATCATGCTGTTTGGAACTGGCTAAGGAGTGCTGCTCCAGCACGCCGCGCACAGCGTCAGGCAAGCCGGCTCCATATCCGAAACGGCGGGTTTTCTCCAGCACCACCACCAATATCAGTCCCGCAGCGATTACCGGCAGTGAAATGGGTGTCATCACGTATAGGAAATCCATGAAGTGCCAACCGACGGTTTCACCGATCAGAAGATTCTGCGGCTCGCCCACCAGAGTGGCCACGCCTCCCATCGCCGTTCCCACTACAGCATGCATCATAAGGCTGCGCAGGAAGGCGCGGAATTCCTCCAACTCAACACTATCGGGCGCGGGCATTTCGGCCGAGCTGATGCTGGCGTGATACACGGCATAAAACCCGCCGCATACGCTGATCAGCACCGCAGTAACAGTCAACGCATCCAGAAATGCCGATAACAGGGCCGATACCCCACAGAACAGCAGGCTCAGCAGCCATTTACGTCTGATAGACAACAACAACCAGGTGAACACGCTGAGCAACAGCTCTTGCATGAAATATATGCCAGCCACCATGAACATCAATAGCAGCAGCACCGGCAGATTGTGGCTGACTTCGGCATATACAGCCGCGGGTTTGGCCATACCCAGCAAAATCGCTTCCAATGCCAATAATCCGCCCGGTTGCAGTGGATAACAGCGCAAAGCCATCGCCAGTGTGAAAATGAATTCCAGCACCAACAACCAACCGGCAATAAACTCACCGCCGCTGAATAATAGCAATGGATTGATCAGCAAGAAGACAAGAATGGTATTTTTATACCAAGCAGGAACAGAACCCAGAAACAGCGTGAACACATTGCCAGCCATACCGCGGAGATGCATATGCAAGGGTGTCCATTCACTCTTCATCTAGTCCTCCTGCCATAGACACAAACCGCCATTAGACTCGGCGATGGCCTTTAGTTTTAGCCTGTGAGCCTCGCACTCCTGCTGCGATGCATGCAGCACGCGCAAGTTCAATCCATCGCGTTGCATCTGTTTACGTTCGGCTTTGCGTGCTGTGCCGGTCATCTCGCTTGAGGCGTCCAGCAACAATGCCGCCTGGCCGCCGGTCATAGCGAGATACACGTCCGCGAGAATCTGGGCATCCAACAATGCGCCATGAAACTGGCGCGCAGAATTGTCCACGTTATAGCGTTTACAGAGCGCATCCAGACTGTTTCTCTGTCCCGGATGCAGACGGCGCGCGAGCTCCAGAGTATCCAACACATCACAACTTTGAGTGATGTCTGCTGATGGTTCACCCAGCATGCGCAGCTCATTGTTAATGAACATGACATCGAAGGCGGCGTTATGTATTACAAGCTGGGCTCCCTCGATAAACTTCAGAAAGGACGCAGCGATGTCGGCGAAGCTCGGTTTGTTGACCAGGAACTCATTACTGATGTTATGGATCTCAAGGGCGCCTGGCTCCACCTCACGTCCGGGGTTCACATATTCATGATACGTGTGGCTGGTAACGCGCCGATCCAGTAGCTCGATGCAACCGATTTCAATGATGCGATGACCTTCGGCGGGTTCCAGACCGGTGGTCTCAGTATCCAGAACTATTTGACGCATATGCATTCCGGTAATTCAGTCCACAACGTCATTCCATTTATATTCTTCGTTTCAATCAAAATTCTCATACCTTAAGGCAAATTATTACCCAACATCTCATCGATGGCAGCATTCGCCAGCCTATCCACATATTCATTACCTGCGTTGCCCGCATGCCCACGCACCCAGCGCCAATCTACCTGATGGCGATCTGCGGCGGTGTCCAATTGTTGCCACAGATCCTGGTTCTTGACCGCCTTCTTATTCGCGGTCTTCCATCCGCGCGCTTTCCATGTCAACAGCCATTCACTGATGCCGCGCTGCACATATTCTGAATCGGTATACAGGATCACATGGCTTGGTTGGGTAAGCGCATTCAATGCACATACCGCTGCGGTAAGTTCCATACGGTTGTTGGTGGTCTGCGTCGCCGAACCCTGCAGGATCCTTTCTTGCCCATCGCTGCGCAATACCGCTGCCCACCCGCCGGGCCCTGGATTACCGCGGCACGCGCCGTCGGTATAAATTTCCACATCGCCCATCACATTTTCACCGTGCTGTTGGATTAACCACGCCCGCAAATGCCGGCCGTGGTCTGACACGCTTGAGACGTAACGGTGTTAAGGCAAATACGCGCTTGCGGGCTACCAGCATATAGGCGCTCGCCGTCATGCGCCAGTGCAGGCGGTCAAGAAATGTGCTGCGCAACAACAGCCTATTTTGAAACGGTGGACGGAAAAGATAATGTCTGATGCTTAATATTTCGAAACCTAACACTGTCAGCCACTCCCGTAATCGACCGGCACCCACGTAGTCACCGGCCCAAGGTGTTGCTACATTGAACCGCTGCTGCATGGCCCACAGCCCCCAGGGATGAAATCCCAGCACGATAAGATGACCTTCGCCCATCAGCACGCGTTCAGCTTCGCGCAATATGCGCGCTGGATCTTTGGAATGTTCGAGAGTGTGCGGCAGCAATAGTGCGTCCACCGAATCGCTGGAAAACGGCAGATCGCCGGGAAGTGCACATATCTGTATGCCGGCGGCATATTGCTGATCCAGCATGAAGCGTGCACGGATAGCACTGGATTCCAGTAACTCACCAGCCGGCCCCCAGGCGCCAGCTTGCACCAGAAAATAGCCGAAAACCGTCGGTAGTACTTCGCGCAGCATCACGCGCTCCTGCCGCAACAAATACGCCCCCATGCGCCTTTCAAACCAGGAATTCAGATCAGCTCGCATACCACCATACTCCGTCGCACCTCCCCCCTGTCCACCGGCGGGACACTAGCATAATGCTCATGGATTTGGAGCCTTCCGTCGAGTTCGCTACCATGATCGCATGGCATATGAGCTCATTCCGGTACCGGCGTTCCGCGACAATTACATCTGGCTGATGGCTGGAGCCAAGAGTGCAGCCGTGGTTGACCCCGGTGATGCCGCGCCTGTGCGAAAGGCACTTGAGGAACGTCATCTGATGCTGGCGGCAATTCTCATCACACATCATCATGCGGATCATATGGGCGGCGCCGCGGCCTTGGCTTTGCAGTATGGTTGTCCTGTGTATGGGCCAGCCGGCGAATCCATCGAGGCCGTGACTGAGCCTCTCCATGAAGGCCAGGAAGTCAACATCCCGCGTCTGGAAATCGACTTCAATGTACTGGAAATACCCGGACATACGGCCGGGCATATCGCATTTTGCGGCAACAATATAGTATTCTGCGGTGACACGTTATTCAGTGCCGGCTGTGGGCGGTTGTTTGAAGGCACCGCCGCCCAAATGAGCCGCTCACTGGGGAAACTTGCAGCCTTACCGGATTCCACAGCGATCTGCTGCGGACACGAATACACCATGGCAAACTTGCGATTTGCACGGGTGGTGGAGCCGGGAAATCGGGATATCATGGATTACGCCACAGAAGCCGCAGAGCTGCGCAGCCGCAATCTGCCCACCCTGCCCTCCACCTTGGGCCGGGAACGCAGCGTGAATCCATTCCTGCGTTGCGACACGCCGGCTGTTGTGACCGCAGCACAACGGCATGCGGGGCATGCATTACAAGGACCGATAGAGGTATTCGCCGTGATCCGAAGCTGGAAAGATATTTTCACCTGAATGAGTTGTAAGCAAATGACCCGATGTTCAACCTTATCCGCTTTTATATGTGCCTGCGTACTGGTCACCAGCGGCTGTGCAACGTCCAACACTAAACCAACTGTGGACCCATCTACAGCTGCGCCGCCGGCTGCTTCAGCCGTTCTGCCACCTGCCGCCACAACCACCAACCCGGCCATCAATGCCGATATCTCCACGCCCATTCCGGATGAGGACGACACTTCACCATTGATACAGTGGGAAGATATCAGCATCGCGCCGGCGGCAATCAAATACGACAATCTCTGGGATTATCTTGGCAAGAATTTCAGCCTATCTGCTGATGGTGGCGATGGGCGCGTACAAGGTGAGCTAAATTGGTTTGCCGACCATGGCGCCTATTTGCAGCGTACCGCCAACCGTGCCCGCCCTTATCTGTATTACATCGTGCAGCAAGTGCAGGCACGCAAGATGCCTCTGGATATCGCACTGCTGCCGGTGGTGGAAAGCGCATTCGATCCATTTGCCTATTCCAATGGTCGCGCCGCAGGCCTGTGGCAATTCATACCGGGTACCGGGCGACATTGGGATCTGAAACAAGACTGGTGGTATGACGGCCGTCGTGACATCGTGGCCTCAACAAATGCGGCTCTGGATTATCTGCAATTACTGCATGCTCAATTCAACAACGACTGGTTGCTGGCACTCGCGGCCTACAATTCCGGCAGTGGTACAGTGAGCCACGCCATTCATCGCAACCAGCAACGCGGCCTGCCCACGGATTTCTGGCATCTGGATCTACCGGCAGAAACGCGCGCCTATGTGCCACGTCTGCTGGCCATCTGCCAGCTGATCGCCACATCAGGAAATTATGGTGTCAATCTGCCTCCTATCCCCAATGTGCCTTACTTGGCAGAGGTCGATGCCGGCGGTCAAATCGATCTGGCGACCGCGGCTAAACTCGCGGGTATCACCAATGAACAGATGTACCTGCTAAATCCGGGTTTCAACCGTTGGACAACTGATCCGCAGGGTCCCTATAACCTGCTGGTTCCAATCGATAAAAAAATTGAATTTACAACCGCACTGTCTTCCTTGCCGCCTCATGATCGGGTGCAATGGGCAACCCATAAAGTCGAAAGCGGTGACACCCTGGGCGGAATTGCGCGCCATTACCACACCACGGTTGCAGTAATACGGGATCTTAACGGTATCCATGGCAACCTCATCCGTGAAAACCAGATACTGCTGATCCCAGTGGCGCGCAAGACCATGGCAGAAATCACGCTGGTGGCGGAAGCGCGCGTTGCGCGCAGACCGCACTATGGTCATGACCACTATGGATCTCACGGCCAACTAGTGCATCACGTGAAACCAGGCGAATCCCTGTGGAGCATCGCGCGTCGCTACGGCGTTAAAGTGGCTGATCTTTTGCAATGGAACGGGCTAAGTTCTACCCATGTCCTGCATGTGGGTCAGAAGCTCACCATCCGGCCCCATCATTCAGGCAGCCTAGATACCGCCGCTGCGGCCGGACCGGGTTCCCGGAATATCCAGCGCACGATTTACTACACGGTTCGCCAGGGTGATTCGTTGAACTCGATTTCAACACGATTTCGCGTAAGTGTCGCGGACATCGCCAGCTGGAATGCTATCGACAAACATTCCTATATCCATGCTGGTGACCAGCTCAAGCTGTATGTGGAAGTTAACGATCAATCCACCAGCAGTTAATTGCTTGTTTGCTGCCCATTTAATCACCCTGTTCGATCCAAGGAGTTTCCATGGGATTTCTCGCCGGTAAACGTGCTCTGATCGTCGGTCTCGCCAGCGAACGCTCCATCGCTTTTGGAATCGCCGAAGCCTTCCATCGTGAGGGCGCGGATCTAGCTTTTACCTTCCAGGGTGAGCGTCTCAAGGAACGTGTGGAAAAGATGGCCAAAGAATTCGGCTCACAGCTTACATTCCCCATGGACGTAAGCAGTGATGCCGAGATCGACGCAGCCTTCTCGGCCCTGAAAAAACACTGGGATGGACTCGATATCATCGTGCATTCCGTGGCCTTCGCGCCGCGTGAACAACTTGCTGGTAATTATGCCGATGTGGTGACCCGCGAGGGCTTCCGTATCGCACACGACATCAGCGCCTATAGCCTGGCGGCGCTCGCCAAGGCCGGCCGGCCAATGATGCAGGGGCGTCATGCATCCATACTGACCCTCACTTATCTGGGCGCGGTGCGTGCCATCCCCAACTACAATGTCATGGGTGCAGCCAAGGCCAGTCTTGAAGCCAACGTGCGATTCTTGGCCTATTCACTCGGTCCAGAAGGCATACGTGTCAATGGTATCTCTGCCGGACCCATTAAAACCCTGGCGGCTGCAGGCATCAGTGGCTTCCGTGCGCTGCTTGACCACGTACGCAACCAGGCGCCGCTCAGACACAGTGTCGGCATCGAGGATGTTGGCAACGCAGCGGCATTTCTGTGTTCGGATCTGGCCGCAGGCATCACTGGTGAAATCCTGTACGTGGATGCGGGCTACAGTCATGTAGCCATGAACATCGCATGATTTTTACGACTATGTAGATGAATAAGGCCCGCAATGCGGGCCTTATTTTCAACAGGATCAATAAACTGCTATTCCTGGATATTATTGTCATTGATTTTGATCTTGGCATGTTGACGCAGATTCTCCAGATAGGCCGCAAATTCTGCGTTAGCATCAAGCCGTGTCAACTCCTGAAGCTTGGCTACGATCTGGTCATTGCTTAGATCCGATACATTGCCGGCTTTCACGCCTGTAAGTACGAATACCGCCTGGTCACCATCAGCCAGCGCGACTGTTCCAGATTCAGAAACACCGTTTACTGGTTTGAGTGCTACGAAAACAGCGCTCAGCACCTGAGGTGGAACACCTGCATCGGTACGGCTCACAAACTTTTCCGGAGTAAATTTTAGATCGTATTTGCTCGACACTTGGGCGATAGTCTGCCCCGATTTGAGAGCGGCTTCGATCGTCTTGGCGATATGCTGCGCCTTCTGGGTAGCCTGCTGTTGCTTGAGTAGCGCAACGATTTGATTGCGGACATCTGCCAGAGGTCTCTGCTCGCTGGGGATATGTCCTGTCACACGGATCACCACCGCATAGTTGGGACCGATCTGTATGGGGTCGCTGTTGTTGCCCTGAGTCAGGACTTCATCGCTGAATGCCTTCTGCCTGACCGCTGGATTGGCGGCGATGCCACTGCCAGCATCACGGGTCACGTTATCCACCGTTTCGATAGGCAGGTTGAGTTGCTTGCTAACTGCCTCCAGGGAATCCGGATGCTCGTAGGCGAGATTTGCCAGCTGGTCACCAAGCGCGAAGTATTGATCATCGGCCAGTTTTTTTTGGTATTCGGCCAATAACTGATCGCGTACCTGGGAAAACGGTTTGGTGTTGGGGGAACGGATGCCATCCAATTTGATGATGTGATAGCCATACTGGGTGCGTACAGGTCCTGCGATATCTCCGACCTTCGGGATATTGAAGAGTGCATCTTCAAAAGGTTTAACCATCGCACCGCGCCCAATCCAGCCAAGATCACCGCCGTTCTTGGCCGAGCCCGGATCGCCAGAATACATTTCCGCGAGTTTGGCAAAATCTGCGCCGGCTTTGAGTTGCTTGAGGATATCCTCCGCCTTGGCTTTGGCTGTTGCATCGGCTTTGGGATCATCGCCATTCGCGGTTATTAGTATGTGTTGTGCTTCACGGGTTTCATCCTGCTTGAAAGATGCTATCTGCTGTTCATAAAGGGCTTGCAATTGCGCATCGCTAGCGTGTACCCCCTTGGCTAGCTGTGCCTCATCCAATCCCACATAAGCCAGTGTAATTTTTTCAGGCGTCATGAATTGTTTGGCATGGGATTTGTAATAGGCGGCGATATCGGCATCCGAGACATTCGCCTGATCGAGGTATTGCTTGGTTACAATCGTGGCGTACGATATCTGACGTTGCTCGTTTTGTACCGCCTGATCGATCTCCAACTGTTGCGGCGTTCCGAAGGCACTCGCCTGGATTGAATTTTGCAGTTGGCTGACGCTAAGTCCCTGTCGCTCCCGCTGTTCGAAACCCGCAGCTGTCAGACCATTTGAAGCCAAGGTCGCCTGATAAACTTGTGGGGAGAACTTGCCGTCAACCTGGAACCCTGGAATCTGTTGGATAGTGGCCACCAGGTCCGCATCACTGACACTGTAATGACGCTTTTCAACCTGTTGGTCGAGCAGCGTCTCATTGATTATCTGCCGCAGAACTTCCTGACGGAGTTGTTTCTCATCGATCATGCCGGGCTTAAAGGAGGTGCCGAGGGCCTGCTGCAACTGCTGGTAACGCGTCTGATAGGCTTGCTGGAAATCCTGAGGTGGGATTTCAGTGCCATTCACCTTGGCAACCGAGGTATCACCCGAGGCGGAAAAATATGAATTAATGCCCCACAGCGCAAACGGCCCGATAATCAATACTAGAATGATGCCCGTCAACCACTTGGGAATATTGTCCCGGAATGCTTGTATGACCATGGCGGTTAATCCTGAAAAATCCAGTTATGGTTGTCAATTATAAAAAAAGACGCCGCGCGGGCGCCCTTTTTATCAGGGACTCCAGTATGGCGGAGTGGATGTCTGCCAAGATTAAGTCCATGAGGTTCCAGCAAGTCCATTCTACCTTGATTTCATTGGGCTTTGCATCTCATTGTGTTTCACCAAGTTCTATAATGTAGGGACTGAGATGGGTAACGAAACATGTAATGGAAATGGTGACCGGAAGAATCAGCGCATCACGGTTACTGAATTTGAAGGCGGGCAAGTATGCCGATGGTGGAAACCTGTGGTTATTCGCCAAGGAAGGCGGTTCAGCCTCAAAGGTTAAGCATCACGCGGCGATTGAATACGCGGAGCTTTCCGATTTCATGGCCGCGCTTTCAACACTACCAGGCAGCGCGGCTGAAGCATTGGCGCATTGAAAACAGAAATCACTGACGGCGTGTGGACAAGCCCTTGTCAACCGTCGCCATGACCGCCAAGCTCATGCGCATGGGCCAGCGACCAAACCGCTTTCCCGCGTGAATAGATTGAAGTAAGTCTCGCGCACACAGTCGGAAATGATACTGAAAACACCTATCAGCGCGGCGACTTGCCACAAAGGCGCGCCAAGCTCAATACATTTTTCATGGTTTCACCCCGCAATAGGTCATAGCGATCGCGGTTGGGGGAAATGCTGAGGGTAAGGCGGGGCCAAAAAACGCCCTCAAAACAAAGAATTTCGGCTCATGGAAGGTCGGTGATCTTGCTGAGAGCGGCTTGGATTTTACCAGCTCCCGATGGCTGCACGTCAAGCGTCAGTTGCATTTGTTTGGCAACCGTCGCCGCCGTCAGCGTGGCCGTGAAGTCATCAGAACCGGTAACTGACACGATACCGAGAACATTTGAATGGACGCGCACTCGGATACTGCCTGAAAGAATGCCATTTTTGATTTCATAATCGCCGATGTAATACATGTGCGTATCGCCACCAAAAATCCGGCCTCTTTCAAAGATGACAACGCCCGCGCTAGCAGGACCAACACGACCGGAAAAGATTACTGACCAAAGCCCTTCGATTGACATGGCGAGTCTCTCCAACATTACGAACGCCGGTACAAGCCAAACACTGACCTTTTGCTGTGCTGCCCGTTGAGTAATCATTGTGCCGCGTCGGGTCGCCTTTGGAGGCGGCTTTCAGGATAGGGTCGATGAGAGATAAAAAGGGGACAAGGGCCGGAAACCGGCCCTCAGCGCCTAAAAACAGGGAACAGGAAAGGTAATTGCCCCTAGTCCAGCTCTGTCATTTCCTTAGTGTTCAACCGCTTGAGCGCATTAAATGGCGGAGTGGACGGGACTCGAACCCGCGACCCCCGGCGTGACAGGCCGGTATTCTAACCAGCTGAACTACCACTCCGCAGCGGGTGGTGGGTGCTGAGGGGATCGAACCCCCGACCCTCGCCGTGTAAAGGCGATGCTCTCCCAGCTGAGCTAAGCACCCCGAGAACTTGTCAGTTTACGGCATCCTTCAGGGCTTTGCCAGCTTTGAAACCCGGAACTCTGCTCGCCGCAATCTGAATCGCCTGACCCGTCTGCGGATTACGTCCCGTGCGTGCGGCACGTTGCTTGACGGTAAACGTACCGAAGCCAACCAGCACGACCTGGTCGCCTCTGCCAAGTGCGCCGCTGATGGAATGCAGTACCGCCTGCACGGCACGATCCGCATCTGCATGAGATAGTTTCGTGGCTTCAGCCACAGAGTTGATTAATTCAGCCTTGTTCATGATGTTGTGACCCCTGATTGCCTGAGTGTTGATGAAGGACAGTTCCGCTGCCCGGGTTTAAATACACATCCTGCCTGCACGTTGCTCTCCGCCAGGCACGTGCAAGTAATGCAATTCGTAACCTGCCGTTGTGCGTAATTTTATACAGGTGGTTACAAACACTTGTCAACTTGACGAAACTTCAAGTTAATTGGAACTACCCGCATGGCGTCTGCAGGTAGTGTCTTTTTTCATACGTGTAAGCGATTGATAAATGTAGAAAAGCTGCAACTTGTTTTGAGCATTTCATGCCTGTATTCAAACATAAAATTCTCCACGAAACGCATAGCAAAAGTTAATGGGGCCGCACGCCTCCGGGTTCAGTTTTCGCAGCTGGCACTTCTACCTGTGATTCTGATCCGCCTGCCGCTGCAGCTACTTTGGGTTCCGGGATTCGCTCCAGTGCCACCTTGAATATTTCATCAATCCAGCGTACCGGCTGGATATCGAGTGCACCTTTGATATTTTTTGGGATCTCCACAAGATCCTTGGCGTTTTCCTGCGGTATCAGCACTGTGGTGATACCGCCACGATGTGCTGCGAGTAGTTTCTCCTTGAGACCGCCGATGGGTAATACCTCGCCGCGCAGGGTAATTTCACCTGTCATGGCCACATCTGCGCGCACTGGGATCTTGGTAAGCGCCGACACCAATGAGGTACACATGCCGACACCGGCACTCGGCCCATCCTTGGGAGTAGCGCCTTCCGGTACGTGGATATGTACATCGTATTTCTGATGAAAATCCGGTTCGATGCCCAGCAGTGCGGCGCGGCTGCGGACCACGGTCATGGCTGCCTGGATGGATTCCTGCATAACTCCGCCCAGCTGGCCGGTGTGAATGAGCTTGCCCTTGCCTGGCACAACGGTTGCTTCGATGGTGAGCAATTCGCCGCCCATCTCGGTCCATGCAAGCCCGGTTACCTGACCTACCTGGGAATGATCCTCGGCGCGACCGTAACGGAAGCGGCGTACACCCAGGTAATCATCCAGATTGCGCGGCATTACATGCACTTGTTTGTCGCGTGGCTTGAGCAGCAAGCCTTTCACGACTTTGCGACATATCTTGGAAATTTCGCGTTCCAGATTACGCACTCCGGCTTCACGTGTGTAGTAACGGATAATGTCCGTGACGGCGCTTTCGCTGATAGTGAGTTCGGATGTTTTCAAGCCGTTGTTGCGCATCTGCTTCGGAATCAGATAGCGCATGGCAATGTTAATCTTCTCGTCCTCGGTGTAACCCGGTAGCCGGATAACCTCCATGCGGTCTAGCAGCGGCGCTGGGATATTCATGGTGTTGGCGGTGGCCACGAACAACACTTCCGAAAGATCGAAATCCACTTCCAGATAATGATCATTGAAGGTGTTGTTCTGTTCCGGGTCCAGCACCTCAAGCAGCGCTGAAGATGGATCGCCACGGAAATCCATGGACATCTTGTCAACCTCATCCAGCAAAAACAGTGGATTGCGCACACCCACCTTGGACATGTTCTGCAGGATTTTGCCGGGCATGGAACCGATATAGGTGCGACGATGACCGCGGATCTCCGCCTCATCGCGCACACCACCCAGTGACATGCGTGAGAATTTTCGGTTGGTGGCGCGTGCAATACTCTGCCCCAGGGAAGTCTTGCCTACACCCGGCGGACCCACAAGGCACAATATCGGCCCCTTAAGTTTATTCACGCGTTGCTGCACCGCCAGATACTCAAGGATGCGCTCCTTCACCTTATCCAGACCATAGTGGTCTTCCGAAAGGATCTTTTCGGCGCTTTCCAGGTCATGGCGTACACGTGTGCGCTTCTTCCAGGGCACATTTACCAGCCAATCGATATAGTTGCGGACCACGGTAGCTTCGGCGGACATGGGTGACATGAGCTTGAGCTTGTTGAATTCCGCCATGGCCTTGTCCCGTGCTTCCTTGGACATGCCGGCTTTCTGTATCTTCTTCTCCAGCTCCTCAAGCTCGTTAGGTGCATCCTCCAGCTCGCCGAGTTCCTTCTGGATAGCTTTCATCTGCTCATTCAGGTAATACTCACGCTGGCTCTTCTCCATCTGCTGCTTAACGCGTCCGCGGATGCGCCGTTCGATCTGCAGGATATCGATCTCGCCTTCGATCAGCGCCATGACGTGTTCCAGGCGCATGCGCGTGTCCTCGAGTTCGAGGATCTTCTGTTTCTCGTCGAGCTTCAGCTGCATATGCGCGGCGATGGTATCCGCAAGCCGCCCTGGCGAATCGATACCCGCTAGTGATGTCAATAATTCGGGTGGAATCTTCTTGTTGAGCTTGACGTATTGATCGAACAGCGACAGGGCCGAACGCATCAGCACATCCATCTCGCGTTCGTCATACTGTCCCTGAGTGCGGATGGCAGTCACCAGCGCAGAGAAATACTCGCCATCGTTGATCTGCAGGATACGTGCGCGATCACCGCCCTCCACCAGCACTTTGACAGTGCCATCCGGGAGTTTCACCAACTGCAGTATCGTGGCCAGGGCGCCGACGCGATAGACATCACTTTCCTTGGGATCGTCAACTTCCGGACTCTTCTGGGCCAGCAGCAGGATCTGCTTGCCGGCCTGCATGCCATGTTCCAGTGCCTTGATGGATTTATCCCTGCCGACGAACAGCGGGATGACCATGTGCGGATACACCACCACATCGCGTAATGGCAGCACTGGCACCAGAATGGGCTGGCCTTCAAGCAGATCAGTTTGGCGGGTTTCGCTGGTCACTATTGGTCCTTCAGTAATTCTGGGTTCTGAGACGGTTGGGGGTTAACTAAGGGCATGCAAGCAATATGCTGTGGGCGGATTTCATTTTTTCAAGCAGCCGGCGGCGGGTTTCAGCCATCCGATGCTGCCAACTGCCGTTTGCCACGCTCGTAAACGATGTATGGCTGGTTCTCGCCACTGATTACCGCTTCATCGATCACTACCTTCGAGACGTTCTCCATGGACGGCAATTCATACATGATATCGAGCAACACATGCTCCAGAATGGTACGCAGGCCGCGGGCACCGGTCTTGCGATCCATAGCGCGCCGCGCAGTACTGCGCAACGCATCCTCACGAAGTTCCAGCTCACAGCCTTCCATATCGAAGAGTTTCTGATACTGCTTGATGATCGCGTTCTTGGGTTCAGTGAGGATACGCACGAGCGCAGCTTCATCCAGTTCATCCAGGGTCGCCACCACCGGCAGTCGGCCGACAAATTCCGGGATCAGCCCGAAACGGATCAGGTCTTCCGGCTCCACATCGTGCAGCACCTCACCGACATTTTTAATGTCGGCTTTGCCCCTGATCTCGGCCATAAATCCGATGCCGCTTTTCTCTGTGCGGTTGCGGATGATCTTTTCCAGCCCGGCGAACGCACCACCACAGAGGAACAGGATATTGCTGGTATCCACCTGCAGGAATTCCTGCTGTGGATGCTTGCGGCCACCCTGGGGCGGTACAGAGGCTATCGTGCCTTCGATGAGTTTCAGCAGTGCCTGCTGAACGCCTTCGCCTGATACATCGCGGGTGATGGACGGGTTATCCGACTTGCGTGAGATCTTGTCGATTTCATCGATGTAGACAATGCCTGTCTGGGCTTTCTCAACATCGTAATCACATTTCTGCAATAGTTTCTGGATGATGTTCTCCACATCTTCGCCCACGTAGCCCGCTTCCGTCAGGGTGGTGGCATCGGCAATGGTGAAGGGGACATTCAAGAGGCGCGCGAGTGTCTCGGCCAGCAGGGTCTTGCCGGAGCCGGTGGGGCCGATTAGCAAAATGTTGCTCTTGGCTAGCTCGATGTCATCCTTATTATGCGTGCTGCGTACATCAAGGCGTTTATAGTGGTTGTACACGGCCACGGACAATATCTTCTTGGCGCGTTCCTGTCCGATGACGTATTGATCGAGGACCGTTTTGATTTCCTGTGGACGCGGCAGCTTGTTATGCGTGGTCTGTGCCTGCTCCTGCATCTCCTCACGGATGATGTCATTGCACAGTTCGACGCATTCATCGCACACATACACCGATGGGCCGGCGATCAGTTTGCGGACCTCATGCTGGCTCTTGCCGCAGAAGGAGCAGTACAACAGCTTGCCGCCGTCCTCGCCTTTGCCGCGCGTTTCGTCCACCATCTTTCGATTACCTCTGAAAAGGCCGGAAAACCAGCCCATGTGTGAACACTATGGGGATTTTTGGCTGCCGCTTCAATAGCTTGGCCCGATAATCTTAGAGTCTTCCGCCCGTCCCGCGTTCCTCAGGCCTTGACACTGCGTTGATCCAGGACCGAGTCCGTCAACCCGTATTTGACCGCCTCTTCCCCGCTCATGAAACGGTCGCGCTCTGTATCTTGTTGAATTCGTTCGATTGTTTGGCCGGTATGCTTGGCCATGATCTCATTCAACCGCTCCCGCAGATAGAGGATCTCACGGGCGTGGATATCGATATCGGTGGCCTGTCCCTGCACCCCGCCCAAAGGCTGGTGGATCATGATGCGGGAATGGGGCAGACAGTAGCGCTTACCCTTGGCGCCGCCCGCCAGCAGCCAAGCGCCCATGCTCGCGGCCTGGCCCACACATATGGTGGACACATCAGGTTTTACAAACTGCATGGTGTCATAGATGGACAGGCCTGCCGTGACCGAGCCACCCGGTGAATTGATATACAGACTGATGTCCTTATCCGGGTTTTCCGATTCCAGGAATAACAGCTGCGCCACTACCAGGTTAGCCACGTAATCATCGATGGCCCCCACAATAAACACCACCCGTTCCTTGAGCAGACGTGAATAGATGTCATAGGAACGTTCCCCGCGCGCGGTTTGCTCGACCACGATCGGGACCAGATTAAGTCCCTGAATCTCACTGATTTTCTTCATTGCTTCCTCGGCCTTGTGGGCTGTATCAATCGTGCGCATGTACATGCGGGTGTTCATGGAAGTGCATCAGTTCCTGGAAACTGGTGGATTTATCGGTGACCGCTGCCTTCTGCAGCAGGTTATCCACCGCCTGGTCTTCCAGCACCAGAGATTCAAGCTGGCGCATGACTGACGGGTTCGAGCGCATGCTGCGTATGGCCTCTGCCGGATTGCTGTAATCACCCGCCATGCGCTCGAGACGTTCCTGTACGCGCTTAGCATCTACGCGCACTTGTTGCTGGCTGATGATCTCGCCGACGATGAGCCCCAGGCTCACGCGCCTTTTGGCTTGTTCTTCGAATAACTCACGCGGCAACTCTACACTCTTCTTGCCATCCTTGATGCCCATGCGCTCCAGCGCATCGCGGCGCAGGTTCTCAATCTCATCATCCAGTAAAGCCTTGGGTACCTGCAGGGGATTAGCGCTCAACAAGGCATCCAGTAGCTGGTCCTTCATGCGCTTGCGTACCGTATCGGCCATCTCCCGGCGCATATTCTCGGATACTTCAATGCGTAATTTTGCGATCCCGCCGTCTGTAACACCGAAGCTCTTGCAGAACGCTTCATCCGGTTCCGGCAGTTTCTGGGCATCCACATGATGCGCATGCACCTTAAAGTGTGCAGTCTTCCCAGCGACTTCCTTGACGTGGTAGTCATCTGGAAAATGCACTTCAAACTCGCGTTGTTCGTCTGCCTTCACACCATCCAGGCCCTGTTCGAAATCCGCCAGCATGCGGTTCTCACCCAACACCACGAAGACCTTCTCGGCCTGGCCACCGGGGAAGTTTTCGCCATTTACGCTGCCGCTGTAATCGAGCTGTACGCGGTCACCCTTGCGTGCAGAACGCTGCACGGTTTCCCAGGTCGCGCGCTGCTGCCGCAGATTGCCCACCATGGCATCGATATCGGCTTCGGTGATTTCCGCCACCGGGCGTTCCACCTGTATACCATCAGTACCCGCTAGTTTGATATCGGGATACACCTCGAAGGTGGCGGTGAATTCCAGGTCCATGCCTGGTTCATTATTGACGTTATCGATGCGCGGGCCGCCGGCTGGATTCACCTTTTCCTGCAGGAAAGCTTCGTTACAGGTTTCGCGCAACAAGTCGCCCAAAACTTCCTGACGGATTTCACTGCCGAAACGTTTCTTAACCACATCATAAGGAATCTTGCCGGGGCGAAACCCATTGAGTTTGGCACGCTTGCCCATGGATTTGAGCCGCTGTTCCACTTCGCGCTCCACGCGTTCAGCCGGCACCTGCACCTTCATGCGGCGCTCCAGACCTGTAGTCGTTTCGATTGAAACCTGCATTGACTGCTTACCTCTGAAAAACTGCTGCTGACTGATGACCGCTTATGCCGTAAGCGTTCCTTTGCGAATGGTGCGAAAGGAGAGACTCGAACTCTCACGGGTTACCCCACTGGAACCTAAATCCAGCGCGTCTACCAGTTCCGCCACTTTCGCAACACCAAACCACATACGGCTAAGTAATTTTCAAATTATATCAAACACTTGGACTAATCTGTGCGGTTGTAGGTGGTACCGGACCGGATTCTGGAGGCCATTATACAAACTCTGGGATTGAGGGTGAGTCATCTGCACCGCAAGCAGCGGCTATTCCGAATTATTCACCCAATTCTGATAACTGTACTCACGACTTCCGCCACTGGCTAAAACGCCGGATGAGTGTATTGGTGGAACTGTCATGTTTGAATGCCGGCTCGCCACTGGCTTCCAGCTCAGGCAGTAGTGTCTGGGTCATAGTCTTGCCCAATTCCACGCCCCACTGGTCAAACGAATCGATATTCCAGATCACCCCCTGGGTGAAAACGCTGTGTTCATAGAGCGCTACCAGAGCGCCCAAAATCCCGGGGGTGAGCCGCTCAGCCAGCAAGGTATTGCTGGGGCGATTGCCCTCAAATACCCGATAGGGAACCAGCCTTTCGGGCGTGCCCTCGTCCAGGATTTCTTCCCTGGTTTTGCCAAAAGCCAGCGCCTGAGTCTGGGCAAACAGGTTGGCCATCAACTTTGCGTGTTGATGATCGAGCGGATTAAGGCTCTGGCAAAAACCGATGAAGTCACAGGGCACCAGCCGGGTGCCCTGATAGATGAGCTGGTAGAACGAATGCTGGCCATTGGTACCGCGTTCACCCCAGTAGATGGGTGCCGTTTGATACAAGACCCGCTGCCCTGCCTGATCGGTGTGTTTGCCATTACTTTCCATGCCCAATTGCTGCAGGTAAGCAGGGAAATATCTCAGGTATTGATCGTAGGGCAGCACCGTCTGGGTGTGGGCGTCCAGGAAATTATTGTTCCAGATGGATAACAGGCCCATGAGCACTGGCAGATTCCGCTCGAATGAGGTGGTACGGAAATGCTGATCCATGGCATGGAAGCCGTCGAGCATGGCACGGAAGTTTTGTGGTCCGATGGCGATCATCGTTGAAAGGCCGATGGCGGAAGTCATGGAGTAACGCCCGCCGACCCAGTCCCAGAATCCGAAGATATTTTCTGCGCCGACACCGAACTTTGTAGCTTGCGCAATATTGCTGGAGACCGCTACAAAGTGCTTGGATAGCGCCTGCTCGGCCCCGAGCTTGCGCAGACACCAGTCGCGGGCCGCATGTGCATTAGCCATGGTCTCCTGGGTAGTAAACGTCTTGGAACTGATGATGAACAGGGTTTCGGCCGGATCCAGGTCGCGGGTAGCTTCCTTAAAGTCCGTACCGTCCACGTTAGACACGAAACGGAACACCAGGTCCCGCTGACTGTAATGGTGTAAGGCTTCATAGGCCATTACCGGTCCAAGATCCGAGCCGCCGACCCCCACATTGATGATGTTGTGGATGCGCTTTCCTGTATGACCGCGCCACTGCCCGCTGCGGATGTTTTCGGCAAAAGCCCCCATCCGTTCAAGAACCGCATGCACCTGTGGCACAACATCGACACCATCAACGATGATCTTTTCACTCTTAGGTGCGCGTAAAGCCACATGCAATGCCGGGCGCTGCTCAGTCACATTGATTTTCTGGCCACTGAACATGGCCTCGATGCGAGCCCGCAAGTTGCAGTCTTCGGCCAGTGCCAGCAACAATCGCAGAGTCTCATCGGTGATGCGGTTCTTGGAATAATCGAGATACAGGCCGGCAGCTTCAGCTGTAAGACGCTCGCCGCGTTTCGGGTCTTCCGCAAACAACTGGCGCAGATGCAACGCGCGCACTTTTAGATAATGCGCTTCCAATGTTTTCCATGCTTGACGCTGCGTCAGCGATTGTTGCTGCACGGTTGGAGTGACTCCCATAAAAATGCTGCCGAATCAGGCGTCATGATTTTTGTGAGACTTCGGGCAGCGTTCAAAGCAATACTAGCCAGCTAACCGCATAACAAACAGTATATCGGGGAAAGTAATGCCTAAATCTTGCCGTTGAGGCAGGATCGCGCCGTCAGAGTGCAAAGCGATGCCCGCAGGTCGGAATGAATGTCCAAGCTCCCTTGGTGGGCCGTGCAGGATTCGAACCTGCGACCTACTGATTAAGAGTCAGCAGCTCTACCAACTGAGCTAACGGCCCAGCAAGGGAGCCTGAACAATCAAAATGGGGTGGACGATGGGGCTCGAACCCACGACAACCGGAATCACAATCCGGGGCTCTACCAACTGAGCTACGCCCACCATAACCGGCTGGGTAAACCTGAACATCTGCCGGCTTCACCGCATTGGCGCGCCTGGCAGGACTCGAACCTGCGACCGCCGGCTTAGAAGGCCGGTGCTCTATCCTGCTGAGCTACAGGCGCAAATTCAATTCAATTTTGGTCGGGGCAGAGGGATTTGAACCCCCGACCCCCTGCTCCCAAAGCAGGTGCGCTACCAGACTGCGCTATGCCCCGTCGTACAAAACCATTCGCTGAACATCACCTGCTTTGCTCGCAGTCTGTTGCCGGCTTGGCATCCGCCTCGCCTAGCAACCCGGCCGTGTACCGCCTATACCCGGCGTTCGCCCGCTTGGGTTCACCCCAAAGCAGGTGCGCTACCCCCGCCCGACACAGCCTGCGAGGCGACCTCGAAGCGGCCCGCGCGAGGCGGGGAATGATACGGTGCCACTCCACCCCAGTCAATTTACGGCCATTTTTTTGGCGCTGAGGCGGGTGCATGCGACAATCCGCATCACCGCTGCACACCCAACTAATTATCAACATGCCAGCCCGGATCATCGACGGTAAAGCCCTGGCCAGTGAGATCCGCGAGGGTATCGCTCAGCATGTTGCTGAGCGCATCAAGGATAAAAGGCGGGCACCAGGCCTGGCGGTGGTTCTGGTGGGTAACGACCCAGCTTCTGAGATCTATGTGCGCAACAAACGCGAAGCCTGCAAGCAAGTGGGTTTCGTTTCGCGCTCCTTCGATCTCCCTGCGGATACCTCTGAAGCCAAACTGCTGAGGCTCATCGAAGAACTCAACGACGATGCCGCCATCGACGGAATCCTTGTGCAACTGCCGTTGCCGGCGCATATCAACACCGAGACCGTCATCGAACGCATCCAGCCCGATAAGGATGTGGATGGTTTCCATCCCTATAACGTGGGGCGCCTGGCGCAGCGGATTCCGTTGCTGCGTCCCTGCACGCCCTACGGCATCATCAAGTTGCTGGAAAAATACGGAGAGAGATTCACGGGACGGCATGCGGTGGTGGTGGGTGCGTCCAATATCGTCGGACGGCCCATGACACTGGAATTGCTGCTCATGGGCGCCACCGTAAGTGTCTGTCATCGCTTCACGAGCCCGAGTGATCTTGAGAAACTGGTACGCGCTGCCGAGATCCTGGTAGTGGCCGTGGGTAAACCTGATCTCATCCCCGGAGCATGGATCAAACCCGGGGCGACTGTAATCGACGTGGGCATGAACCGTTTAGCTAATGGCAAACTGGTAGGTGATGTGGAATTCGAAAAAGCCCGCGAACGCGCCGCGTTGATTACACCAGTACCCGGCGGAGTCGGGCCCATGACCGTGACGATGTTACTCAGTAATACCTTAACCGCAGCTGAACATCATAAATAGCAAGTCAGTGCGCGCCTAATCCTAAAGTGGATGTCATAAAATATGATCGTCTCGAACGGGTGCTTCCGACCCGAAGCAGCACTTCGTGTCATGGGCGAGATTGTTGTCTTCGGAATGCCGTGGGCGAGTGTCCGGTCTGACGGCGGAACGTCGAAGCGAGATGGCTGGAACTACTAAACCCCGCGCGGACGGC
>Ga0307373_10001347_pt1 | contig 46011 bp, 38 predicted proteins | sample OX2MG_FD_202534 | JGI IMG/M metagenome (GOLD analysis project Ga0307373, IMG submission 202534) | Soil microbial communities from Risofladan, Vaasa, Finland - OX-2 | ecosystem: Environmental > Terrestrial > Soil > Coastal area > Acid sulfate soil | place: Finland: Risofladan, Vaasa | collected...
CTCCTTGAACCAGCTGGCCGACTTGGTCGCGGCGGCCCGCCGCCAGCATGGCCAGGACACCACCATCGTGCACCTGCCCAATCCCCGAGTGGAGCTGGAGGAGCACTACTACAACGCCAAGCACACCCGGCTGCTCGACCTCGGCCTGCAGCCCCACTACCTGGGCGAGACGCTGGTCGACTCGCTGATCCAGCTGGTGGCCCAGCACACCCATCGGGTCGACCCGATCCTGCTGGAGCGTCCCAGCGTCGACTGGCGCACCGGCGGCAACGAGGTCTGGCGCCAGTACGCCGACGAGGGCCGACAGGGGGCCCTGGCGCGCGCGACCGACGCGCTGGTCGGCGCCACCACCTCAGTGGGGGGCGGTGACGGGGCCGGCACCCGCGCCGAGGGCGCCCGGGTCCCGTAGGGCCCGGGGGCCCTCGGGGTCAGCTGGCGGCGGCCGGCTCCGGCACCGGGCTGGAGGCCAAGAACCCTCCGATCCGCTCCAGCGCGTCCTGCAACTGCTCCACCCCCACCGTGTACGCGAGCCGGAGGTGGCCCCGGCCGGCCGGGCCGAAGGCCTCCCCGGCCAGCACCGCGACCCCGGCCTGGTGGAGCAGCCGGTCGGCCAGGGCGCGGCCCTCCCAGCCGGTGCCCTCCACGTTGGGGAAGGCGTAGAAGCTGCCGGCGGGCCGCCGGCAGCGCACCCCCGGGAGCCGCTCCAGTCCCGCCACCAGCAGGTCCCTGCGGCGGCGGAACTCCCGCACCATCTGCTCCACCGCCGCCTCGGCGGCGGGGGAGGTGAGCGCCTCCACCGCCGCCAGCTGGGTGAAGGCGGCGGCGCAGGAGCTGGAGTTGATCAGGAGGACCTCCATCCGCCGGGCGAGCTCCACCGGCATCACCCCATAGCCGAGTCGCCAGCCGCACATCGCGTAGGTCTTGGAGAGCCCGTCGAGGACCACGGTGCGGTCGGCCAGCTCGGGCCGCGACCACAAGGGGGCCGGCTGCGGCTCGAAGGCGATGCGGTGATAGATCTCGTCGCTGACGACAGTGAGGTCGTGGCGGCAGACCAGCTCGGCGACGGCATCGAGGTCGGACGCGGTGCAGACGCCCCCCGTGGGATTGTGGGGGCTGTTCAGGATCAGCATCCGGGTGCGGGGGCCGATCAGGTGGGCCAGCTCCTCGGGGTCGAGCCGGAAGTCGTTCGCCTCCCGCAGCACCAGCGGGCGCGCGACCGCCCCGATGAACTCCACCAGCGATCGGTAGATGGGGTAGCCGGGGTCGGGGATGATCACCTCGTCGCCCGGCTCGATCAGGGCCAACAGGGCGAACGCCAGGATGTTCTTGGAGCCCGGGACCACCACCACCTCGGCCGGGTCCACGCTCCGGCCTCCGCGCCGGCCGACCGCCTCCGCGATCGCGGCGCGCACCTCGGGGAGCCCCGCCGCCGGGGTGTAGTGGGTGGCGCCCCCCCGGAGCGCGCGCTCGGCGGCGGCGATGATCGGCTCGGGGGTGGCGAAGTCCGGCTCGCCGATCTCGAGGTGGACCACCGTGCGTCCGTCCTGCTCCAGCCGGCGCGCCCGGGCGAGCACCTCAAAGGCGCTCTCGGTACCGAGCCGGTCCATTCGCCCCGCGAAGCGCATCGTCACCGGCGGGCGCGGGAGGGGCGGACCCCGCCGTCCGTCCCTCCCGCCCTCGGCTCCCGGGGGATCACGCGACGACGGTGACCTGGCCCAGCATCCCGAGGCTCTCGTGGGGGATGCAGAAGTACTTGTACAGCCCCGGGGTGGTGAGCTTCAGGCTGAAGCTCGCCCCCGGCAGCAGGGCGTGGTCCCAGCTGGCGGCGCCGGTCGGCAGCGCCGCATCCGCCGGCACCGCGGCCAGGCTCGACTCGTCGGTGGTGGTGTGGTAGAGGTTGCCCACGTTCTTCCAGGTGATGGTGCCGCCCGCCTTGAGGCAGGCGGTGGCGGGGACGAACCGGGAGGCGTTGGTCGCGTCGATCGTCACCGCGCTGGACGCGGTCGCTGCCGAGCAACCGCTCCCGGTGGCGGGGGGCGCGGTTGCGCCGCCGGTTCCGGCGGGCTGACCGGGGATCGGGCCGCTCCCGCAGGCTGCCAGGACCAGGCCGGCGAGCGGGACGAGGGCAGCGAGCCGGACGGGGGCAGGGAGCCGGGGGCAGCGGACGTGCATCGCGCGAGGACCTCCTGACGGGCGGACGCAAAGGGCGAGGATGACCGCCACCATGCTACTCGGCACCCCGTCCTCGCCTGCGCGCGGTCGCCCCCGGTGACCCCTGCGATCGGGGCCGGGGGGCGGGGGAGGGACTGGAGCCCACCCCCAGGGCATCTCCCACCGCCTGGAGCCGGTGATAGAAGCCGGAGGTGTGGGGCGAGCGGTCGAAGCGCAGACCGGCGAAGTCGAGGTGGTGCACCCACTCATGCAGGAGGGTGTCCAGGAAGGGTCGTGGGCGCAGCACCTGGCGGCGGATCGCGGTCAGGTGGTAGATCCGGATGACGCACCCCCCGGGGGGGTCGCCGGGGCGGCTGAGCCGGCAGCGATAGGTGCCGTAGGTGCGCCGGGTGAGCCGCCCGCCCTCGTCGGTCGCGTGGAGCTGGGGCCGGTCCGCCACCACCAACCGGCAGGGCGGCAGCCGGAAGGCGTCGTTGAGCACGCCGAGCAGCGCCGTCCCCAGGCGCTCCCGCTCCAGCAGCGTCGCCGCCTCCAGCAGGGATCCCGCCAGGCTGGTCGCGGCCGGAGGCGGGGCGACCGGGGGCAGCGGCGCCGACCGGCTGCGCTGGTGGACGGGGTCAGGCCGACGCCAGCGACTTGGGGACGCGGCTCCGGCGCGAGGCGGCGGGGACGAGGCCATCGTCCTCCATCATCGCGGGCGCTGAGCCGCCCGCGGGGTCGAGACGCCTGGACGCGCCGGTCCGCTGGAGCCAGTCGACCAGGGCCCGGGGGGTCAGGCCGGGCGTCCAGAGGAAGCCCTGCCCCAAAGTGCAGCCGACCCGTCGCAGCGCCTCCAGCTGGGGACCGGTCTCCACCCCCTCGGCGATCGCGGTGTAGCCGAGGGAGCGGGCCAGCCCGACCACCGCGCTGACGATCACGCGCCCGTTGGGGCTGCTCTCCAGCCGGCTAACGAAGCTGCGGTCAACCTTGAGGGCGGTGATGGGCAGGTCCTGGAGGTGCGCCAGCGACGAGTACCCGGTGCCGAAGTCGTCCACGGCGATCTCGACTCCGAGCCGGCGCAGCGCCCGCATCCGGTTGGCCGCGGTGGCGTAGTCGGACATGACCGAGCTCTCGGTCACCTCCAGGGTCAAGGCCGAGGGCTCGAGACCACTTTGGGCGAGGGCGCGCCGGACCGCGGCCCCGAGGTCGCCCTGGAGCAGCTGGCGGGCCGAGACGTTGACCGCCACCCGCAGGTGGCTGGTCTCGGTGGGAGCGCCGCACCGCAGCCGCTGGACTGCGGCGCAGGCCTGGGTCAAGGACCACTCCCCGATCGACTGGATCAGCCCGGTGTCCTCGGCCAGCGGGATGAAGCGGGCCGGGTCCACCACCCCCAGCTCGGGGTGGGTCCAGCGCAGCAGCGCCTCCACCATCGGCACCGCCCCGGTGGTCAGGTCGACCAGGGGCTGGAAGACCTGGTGAAGCTGGCCCAGCTCGAGCGCGCGGCGGAGCGCCTGCTCGATCGCGGCCAGCTCCACCACCCGCAGGCGCAAACGCTCGTCGAACACCTCGATCCGGTCTCGGCCGCACTCCTTGGCGCGGTAGAGGGCGATGTCGGCGTCGCGCACCAAATCGTCCGGGAGGGTTCCGCTCCCGCCCACCGCGACTCCGATGCTCGGGGTCACGAGCAGCTCGCGCCCGTCCAGGTCGATCGGCTCGCGCAGCGCCTGCGCCACCTTGGTGGCGACCTGCACGATGGCGCGGGCGTCGGCGAGATCCTCGCAGGCGATCGCGAACTCGTCGCCCCCCAGGCGGGCGACGGTGTCCTCGGGCCGGGTCACCTGGCGCAGCCGCCGGGCCACGGTGCGGAGCAGGACATCGCCCGCCCCGTGGCCGAAGGTGTCGTTGATGGTCTTGAAGCGATCCAGGTCGATGAGGATCATCCCCACCAGGCCGGGATGGCGGTCGAGGCGCCGAACCGCATGGTCGAGCCGGTCCTGGAGCAGCGTGCGGTTGGCCAGCCCGGTGAGGGGATCGTGCACCGCCGCCCGGGCGGCCGCCTGCTCGGCCGACTTGCGGGCGGTGACGTCGTGGTAGTTGGCGACGATGCCCCCGATCGCGGCCTCGTGGCGGAGGTCGGAGAGGGTGAGCTCCAGGGTGCGCCACCGGGAGGCATCCGTGAGCGGCTGGCGCACGTCCGCGAGCCGGACCTCGGCCACCAGGGGATGCCCGGGGTGAGCCACCGCCCGCTCGACCAGCTGCTCCATCTGGGAGCGGTCCTGGGGGTGGATGTGGCGGCGGAGCGCGTCCTCGTCGATCTGCCCGGGATCGATCCCGAAGGCGGCCCGGTAGGTCGGGCTCGCGTAGAGGATCTGCCCCTGCCGGGTGAACACGGCGACCGGGTCGGTGGCGTGCTGGATCAGTCCGCGGAACTGCGCCTCACTGGCCGCCAGCGCCTCGCGCAGCTCGACCGCCCCCAGCGCCTCGCCGATCTCGGCGGCGAGGATCCCGATCGCCTCCACGTCGTCCGGATCGGCGGTCCCGTCGTGGGCGGACCCTCCCACCAGCAGGGCTCCCAGGCGACCGGCGACCCGGATCGGAGCGGCGACCACGGCCCCCGTCGCGGTCGCGACCACCAGCGGGCGGATCTCGTCGTGGAGCCGTTCGGCGAGGGTGGGGGCGGTGGCGACGAGCCAGTCCGCCATCGCAGGGGCGAGGCCCTGGCGGGCGCCGACCCGCCCCAGCCCCCCGTCGCCCAGGTGCCAGATCGCGGCCCAGGGCTGCCCCCAGGCGAGCGGCGCCTCCACCGCGGCGGCCAGGACCGCCTCCGCGCCGGCGCCGAGGCCCCGCGTCGCCACCCCCGCCACGCCGGCCAGCAGGTCGGCCCGGTGGCGGGCGCGCTCGGCCGCCCTTGCGTGTCGATCGGCCATCAGGGCGAGCTCGCGGGCGAGGAAGGCGACCAGGATGTAGGTCGCGACCAGGCTGGCGCAGCGTACCAGCAGGATCGCCCAGGTGATCCCCCAGCCGCTGGCGGCAAGCGCGGCGATGTACCCGCCGCCGGCGAGCAGCAGGAGCGGGACGTGGCTGCGACGCGGGTACACGGCGGCGAAGAAGATCACCGCCAGCAGCGTGTTGACCCACAGCGGCGAGCGTCCGCTGCCGGTGCTGGCCACGGCGGCGTCGGTGAGCCCGAGGCTGATCAGGGTCCAGAGGTAGAGGGCGGGGAGCTGGACCCGCTGCGAGAGCAGGCGGCGGCCGGCCACCGCGACCATCAAGGTGGTCACCAGGCAGGCGGCGATCGCCAGCGCGATCACCTGGGGGACCGCCATCGACAGGTGGCCGGGCACGGCCGCGTACACCGCTGAGGTCGCGAGGACGAGCATCGTCGCCACCGCCCCCACCTGCACGGCGCGGAGGCGGTAGACAGCCAGCTCCTGGTCGCCGCCGGGACCCATTTCACGGCCATCATCGGCGCCGCCGGCGGCGCCGGAGCGGGGGTGACGCCCTCGTCGCAGGACCGCGACTGATCGGGTGGCTTGTGATTGCCGACCCACGAGGGCGTCCCGCGCGCGGATCGGTCTGCGCCGATCCACAGAGGGAGCAGGCGGCGGGGACCCGACGACGGCGCCGCGCCGGGAGCGACGTGGCGCCGTCCCTGGGGGCTGCGCGCTCGGTCCCTCCCGGCCGTCGCGCGCGCAGGGCATCTCTTGGCGCGCGTCGAGGGCACGGGGGACGGGGTGTCCAGCCGCGGGTGGGCCGCGCTGCTGGCCGAGCTGTGGTCGCGGCTCCCGGTCCCCGCTCCTCGGCGACGGCACCTGGGGACGGTGCCGGGAGCGGGGCTCGAACCCGCACGCTCTTGCGAGCCGCGGTTTTTAAGACCGCTGCGTCTGCCGTTCCGCCATCCCGGCCCCGGCGGACCGTCGCGCCGGGCGCAGCGTAGCCGTTCGCGGACCTCGGCGTTGACCGGTGGCGCGCCGTACCCTATGGTCGTGGCGGAGTCGTTCACCGATGGCTGACGCCGACTGTCCCGGCTGCTTGTGTCTCGGGCCTCAGGCGCCCACTCCGGCGGGGAGGGGCGCGTGAGGCTCTCGATGAAGGCCGACTACGGCCTGCGCGCGCTGGTGGACCTCGCCGCCCACTATCCCGGCCCGGCGGTCCCCTGCCACGCGATCGCGGCCCGGCAGGGGATCCCGGCCGCGTTTCTCGATCAGGTCCTGCTCTGCCTGCGCCGGCACCGGCTGGTCACCAGCACCCGGGGGCCCCATGGGGGCCACGTCCTCGCCCGCCCGCCCGCCAGCGTCCTGCTCAGCGAGGCGCTGGCCGCCCTCCAGGGGCCGACCGCCCCGATGGCGTGCTTCACCGAGCCCGAGAGCTGCCAGGGGGCCGGTCGCTGCCGGCTGCGGCTGGTGCTGGATCGGGCGGACTCCGCCGCCCGGGCCGTGCTCGCCGCGACCACCCTCGCCGACCTTTTGGGAGAGGCTGTGGCGGTGCCACTGGCGGCAGGTCCGGCGGCCTGACCGCCCCCGCCGCGACCGGGGTGGCGTGCCGTCGCGGTTTGCATAATGGGTCGCCATGACGGCTGCTCCGCGAGCTGAGATCGGAGTCTTCGGGGGATCCGGCCTCTACCAGCTGCTGGACCAAGCGGAGTCGGTCCGCTGCCCCACCCCCTACGGGGACCCCAGTGACGTCTGCACCCTGGGGGTGCTCGGCGGCCGACGGGTGGCCTTCCTGCCCCGCCACGGGCGGGGTCACACGATCCCCCCGCACCGGATCAACTACCGCGCCAACCTCTGGGCGATGCGGATGCTGGGCGTCCGTCGCATCCTCGCCCCCTGCGCGGTCGGCTCCCTCCAGGCGGCGATCGAGCCGGGAGCCTTCGTCATCCCCGACCAGTTCGTTGACCGGACCCACGGTCGGGCCGACACCTACGCGGACGGCCCCCTGGTCGGGCACATCAGCGCCGCTGACCCGTACTGCCCCGAGCTGCGAGCGGCGGCCGCGGAGGCGGCCCGCGGCGAGGGGGTCACGGTCCATCAGCGCGGCACCCTGGTGGTGATCCAAGGACCCCGATTCAGCTCCCGGGCGGAGTCCCGCTGGTACACCGCCTGCGGGTGGGACGTGGTCGGGATGACGGGGTACCCCGAGCTGATCCTGGCCCGCGAGCTGGGCCTCTGCTACGCGGCGATCGCCCTGGTCACGGACCACGATGCCGGCCTGGAGGGCGCTCCCGAGGTGGCCCCGGTCACCCACGACCATGTCCTGGAGGTCTTCGCCGCCAACATCGCCCGGGTTCGCACCGTGTTGGAGCGAGCGGTCGGCGAGCTGAGCCCCCTGCCCGCCTGTGGCTGCCAGGGGGCCCCCGCCGCGGCGGGCCTGCCGCGGCGGGACGACCCGTGACCCAGGTGACGGCGGCCCCCCGCTACCACCTGGTCGCCGATGACGACCTCTGGCGCCGCAACCGCGTCTGGTTGCTCTACCCTGCTGTGCTGCTGATCGGCTTCGCCATCCTGGGGGTGGTCACGCGTCACGTGGTGGACCCCACCCTGCTGGCGCTGGCGGCGATCCTGATCGTGGCCGGCGGGGTGATCTACTGGCGCCGGACCACCCGCTACGTCACCCTGGTGGCGGACGGTCTGCTGCTGCACGCGGGCTGGCGCCGCTGCGTGCTCGGCTTCGGCGAGCTCCGGCGGGCCCGGACCCAGACGCTGGGGTCGCTCTACGACTCTCCCTCGCGCCGGGGCCACCTGCCGACCACCCTGCGGCGGTACTCCACCCGGCCGGTGCTGGTGGTGCGCGTCGACCAGGACGGGGCGGGCCTCGGCGACGCGGCGCGCGTGCTCGGCCGCCGGATCGTGCTCGAGCGCGACCTGATCCTGCTGGTCGAGGGGGCGGGACGGCTGGAGCAGGCGCTGGCGCCCTCGATCCCCCGTCGCCCCCCGGCCGCCTCCGGGCGCGGCGCCCGGCCTCCCCGCCCCGCCCGTCGGCGGCCGGCATGACCCCGGACCCTCCCGGGGCGGATTCCCGGCGGCTTTCGGAGGGGCGCGCCCCGGCCGGGTCCGAGCCGACGCCCGAGCCCCGGTCCCGCTGGCGCCGGGAGTGGCGCGCGGCGGTGGGACTCGGGGTCGGGTTCTCGGTGGTGGACGCCCTGATGCACTGGCCGGTTCACCCGCTGGTGGCGTTCGTGCTCTTCCTGTCCCCCTGGGCGCTCTCCTTGCTGCTCCGCCGCCACCGCGGGTTGACCGGGGTCGACGGTCTCGACTGCTGGATCGCGGGGGGATTCGTGGCGGTGGCGCTGGTGATCCGGCTGGCCAGCCCGATCTTCCCGGACATCCTGTCCGGCCACTTCAGCCTGAACGGGACGGTGCCCGCCCCCGCCGGCGTGCACCGATCGCCCACCCACGACCTGCTCGGGATCGGTGCCTGGGGCCTGGGCACCCCGGTGGACCCGGCCGCCTGCACCAAGGCGCCAGTGGGGCCGCACGCGGCCGAACGCCACACCTGCGGGTACGTCTTCGACGAGGTGTACTTCGCGATCGACGGCATCGACAACCTCAAGGGGGTTGACTACTTCGACCCCGAGCCGCCGCTCACCAAGCTGGTGATCGCGGGCGGCATCAGCTGGCTCGGGTTCAACCCCTGGGGATGGCGGATCATGCCGGCGATCCTGGGCAGCTTGTTCATCGGCCTCATCTATCTGATGGCCCGCCGGCTCTGGAATCGCGACCGCTGGTTTGCCCTGCTGGCGGCCACCTTCGCCTCGCTCGACGGGCTCGCCTTGGTGGAGTCGCGCACCGCCGTGATCGACATGATCGCGGCGTTCTTCGTGGTGCTGGCCTACTGGTCATTCCTGGTGCACTGGCATGCGCGCACGCCGCGCGCCTGGCGCTGGACGCTCTACCTGACAGCGGTGGCGGCCGGTCTGGGGGTGGCCGCCAAGGCCGACACGATCCCCGCGATCTGCGTGATGGTGATCTGTTTGGTGGGTCGCTGGCTCTGGCCGCGACTGGCCCTGCGCGCCGCCACCTCCGATGGCGGCGCGGTCGCGATTGGGGGTGCCGGGCGCGGGGCCACCCCCTGGGGGGTCCCGCAGGTGGCCCGGGCGGGATGGCACCACGTCGCGGCCGGCGCCATCATCGTGCTGATCTTCTACGTGTCGTTCTTCCGCTACTGGACGATCGCCCACACCGTCTACGTCAACTACGCCGACACCGGCCTCGGCACCGCCGTCTGCACCGGCCTCACCACGCCTGACTCGGTCTGCAAGCTGCCGGTGGCGATGCCGCTGGCGAAGGACCACATCGGTCCGCTGCGCATCTGGCTTCCCACCGGCATCAACCTGGGACAGACGATCACCGACGTCGAGATGAACAGCGTCGCCTCCCTCAGCTATCAGGCCACCCTGACCGCCACCCACCCCTTCGCCTCGCCCTTCTGGAGCTGGCCGATCGACTACCATCCGGTGCTCTTCTACGCGACCTACACCGGTCTGGGCAGCAGCATCGTCGCGGGACAGTCGGTGGCCAACTACGGCTGGGTCAGCGACATGGGCAATCCCATCTTGTGGTGGCTGGGCCTGCTGGGGTTGGCGGCCTGCCTGTATCTGGTGGTCCGCCGCCGGGATCGGGTGGCCGCCTTCATCCTGCTGGGGTACCTGTTCGACTGGCTGCTGATCTGGTCGTGGCCCTCGCGGGTGCTCTTCTTCTACGAGATGATCGGCGCTTTGCCGTTCCTCTGCCTCGGCCTCGCCTACCCACTCGCCCGGCTGCGCCGGTCCTCACTCCAGCTCACCGTGGGCGGCCTGCGCTTCGCGGCCGCATCCGGCAGCGTGGTCACCTGGACGGTGGTGCTGGCGATCTTCGTCGCGTTCATCTATTTCTATCCGCTGTGGACGGGGATGCCGATCTCGGCGTCCGCCTTCGGACAGCACCTCTGGCTGCCCAGCTGGTCCTGAGCGGCGGCGCGGCGTCCTTGGGGCGCGACCGGTCGCGCCGATGCCGGTGACGGCGGTGCTGGACGCCGGCTACTGGCTGCTGACGCTGGTGGCCGGCGCTCTCGCCCTGGGGCTGGTGCCGGTTCCGTGGCGCGGCTCGGAGCGACTCGCCCTCAGCCTGCTCCTCGGGCTCACGCTGAGTACGCTCGCCAGCTACCTGGTGGCGCTGCTGATCGGGGTCTCTGCCCTCAGCGCCCTCGCCGGACCGGTCGTGGTCCTCCTGCTGGCGATCGGCGGGGCGCGGGTGCTCCGGGCCCCGGTGCTCGATCCCTGGCGGGACCTGGCGGCCGCGGCCATGAGCGGGGACCGCCGGGTCGCGGCCGGCACCCTCGGCACCGGGGTGTTTGTGCTGCTGCTGGGGGCCGCCCTCTTCCTGCTGGTCAGTCGGGCGCTGGCGGTCGGCCCGGGGGGCGTGATCACAGCGGGCTACGCGCCGACCTGGTCCGACTGGTCGGTGCACGCCAGCTACGCCGAGAGCTTCTGGCGCGGCCACAACCTGCCCCCCACCGACACCCTGCTCACCGGGACCCCATTGCGCTACCCGTTCATGGCCGATTTCCAGTCGTCCTTGCTGCTAGGGCTGGGGCAGTCGGTGGCAGCCGCGCTGGTGGTGCCGTCCTGGCTGGTCACCTGGGTCGCGGCCACCTTGCTGTGGAGCCTGGCGCGGCGGCTGCTGCGGTCCCGGCTGGCGGCCACGATGGCGCTCCTGCTGATGCTGTTCGGGGGCAACCTCGGGTTCGCGCGCCTCTATCCCGACACCTGTCATCAGCTCACGCCGGCGGTTGCGGGGAGCGCCGCGACGCTGGCGCAGGGATCGTGTCACGGGGCCGCTCTGGCGGCGCCCGCCACGGTGGTGGCGGTCGCTGTCGACCTGCCCAGCACCCTGACCCACCTGCCCCGCCTCTACGACGGCGAGCCGGGCACCCCGGCCCCGCTGGCGAACCTGCAATGGTGGGAGCCCCTGTTGGTGCTCTGGCTTCCCCAGCGCGATTTTGACTACGGGATGGCCCTGCTGGCAGCGGTCGCCCTCGCCGGTTTCGTGGCCCTCACCGAGAGGCGGCCCCGGCTCGCGGTGGCGACCGGCCTGGTGGCCGGTGTCCTGCCGCTCTTCAACCCCTTCGGCTGGATCGCCGCCGCCGCCCTCGCGCTCGGGTGGGTCGCGCTCTATCGGCGCCGGGAGGCGGTGTGGCTGCTGCTCCCGCTGCTGGTGGTGGGGCTGCCGCGCGAGCTCTACGACGCCCTCGGACCCCACGGGCAACTCGACAACCCGGTGGGAGCGAACCTGTTCCCGGTATTGCAACTGGGCTGGATGGCCAGTCCGGGAGGCCCCTGCAGCGCCGCGCAGGTCCATGCGGGCGCGCTCTGCTCGGGCCTCTACCTCGCCGGGGCGGGTCCGGCCGCTGTTCTGCGGTACCTCGCCACCACCCTGGCGGCGCCCTCCTTCTGGAACGATCTGGTCGGCTTCTGGTTCGTCAACACCGGACTCTTCCTCCCGCTCTGCCTGCTGGCCGCCCTACTCGCCTGGCGCAGTCGCGGGCGGGCGCTCCGGCTGCCCGGCGCGCCCCCGCCCGGGGTGGTCCGGTTCTGCGCCCCCGCCTTCCTGCTCTTCCTGCTCGCCAACGTCGCCATCCTCCAGCCCTGGTCCTGGGATGACACCAAGCTGCTCGCGCCCTGGTACGTGCTCGCCGCGATCCCGGTCGCGGGGCTGCTCCGTCCCCTGCTCCGGCGCGGCTGGTCGGCGCTGCTGGCGGCGGTCGTGCTGGGGACGCTGGTCGCCAGCGGGGTCCTGGCGGTGGCCCGGTCGGTCCCCGGCGAGGGTCCTGCCGCCCAGGGGACGACCCCGGCGGTGAGCGTACCCTGGGCTGGACCCACTGAGCAAAAGGTGGCCCAGGTGGTGCGCCGGCTGACGCCGCCCGGGGCCGTCTTCCTCACCGAGGGGCAGCCCAACGACCCGGTCGCGACCCTGGCCGGGCGCCAGCTGGTGCTGGCCTACGACGGCTGGCTGTGGAGCTACGGAATCCCGCTGCGGTCCACCTACGAGGCGGTGACGCGGATGTTTGCCGGATGCCCGGTCGGGGTGCGCCGGTGCGCCGCGACCCGGCTGATGCGCGCCCACCACGTCGCCTACGTCGAGCTGGAGCCGGGCGACTACAACAACCTCGCCGTCAACACCGCCTGGTTCCGTGCGATGCACTTCCCGGTGCTGGTGGACGTGGGCGGCTACGTCATCTACGAGGTGGGCCGGGGGTGAGCGAGGGCGGCTGAGCCGGGACGCCGGATCGGGGAGTCGTCCCCGGATCGGGGAGTCGTCGATCCAGCCGCCCACGGTGGTCGCCCCGCAAAGGACCGCGAGAGCCGGGACCGAGCGGACGCCGATGGGACTGGCTGGGCTGCCGCGCGGGTTCCCCGTCCGGCGCAGCCTCCGCCGGGTGGTCGCCGCCCGGGTGCCCTGGAGCGAGGGCCGTCGCCTCATCCCACAGAGCTCGTGAGCGGGCCCGGCCTCAGCCCGGTCGGCGCCCGGCGAGAGTTGGGGGACCGTGGCCTCGCTGCGTTCGGCTCCGGGCCGCCCGGTGCCCGCTCTCCCGCCTCGACACCGCTGACCGGGGGCCAGGGGTCCGTCCGGGTTTCCGGCCGCCGCTGCACCGGCACGGCCTTGTGATGCCCCGGCTGAGGTGGCTGCGAGGCGGACCGAGGGGGTGACCGAGGTGCTCGTGACCCCGCCGGCTACCCGCTCCCCGCCGCCGCCAGCAGGCCGCCGACGGAAAGCGGGGCCGTCCTCTGCGCCGGCGTCGGCGCCCCCCTCCCGCCAGCGAGGCCGGGCCTTCCGGGTCTTTTCCGCCCGGCCGTCCTCGGGAGGCCGCCCCAGCAGCCCCCCACCGGGCCCCCACCCAGCGCTGGCGCGGCCGCCGTCCGGGTTGCCAGACTGGACGGATGCCAGGGCCGCCTCTCGTCTTCTGCCTGGTGGCGATGGAGGGCCCCGACCCGTACAGCCAGGCGGGCGGCCTCGGGGTGCGGGTGGCGGGGCTGGGCCAGGCCCTCGCTCACGCCGGCTTCCCCACCCACCTCGTCTTCTGCGGCGATCCCGACCGGCCCGAGCGCGAGCGCCACGGCCACCTCACCCTCTGGCGGGTCGCCCAGACGCTTTCGGAGGGCCATCGCGGCGGGGTGTACGACGGCGAGCTCCGCAAGGTCGCTTTCTTGGACGCCACCCTCCCCGAGCGGCTGGTCGACGACGTGCTCGCGCCGGCGGTGGCGGCGGGGCGCACGCCGGTGGCGATCTTCGAGGAGTGGCAGGCCGCCACCTGGGCGCGCCGGACCTCCGACCTGCTCCATGCCGACGGCATCCGCCACCGCGCCGTGGTGCTGTGGAACGCGAACAACCAGTACGGCCTCGACCGCCTCGACTGGCCCACCTTGAGCTTTGTCAGCGGGATCACCACCGTGAGCCGCTTCATGAAGCAGCTGCTCGGGGGGCGGTTCGGCGTCGACGCGGTGGTAATCCCCAATGGGGTGCCCGACGAGGCCTTTCACCGGGTCGCCCCGGGGGACGTCGCCCGCCTCCAGGCCGCCGCCGCGCCCCGCGCGCTGCTGGCCAAGATCGGGCGGTTCGACCCCGACAAGCGCTGGCTCCAGGCGATCCGGGCGGTGGCTCAGCTGCGGGCGCGGGGCCGGGCGGTCCGGCTGGTGCTGCGCGGCGGAGTGGAGCCGCACGGGGAGGTCGTGCTGGGCACCGCGCGCGCCCTTGGCCTGCGGGTGGCGGAGTGGCGCGCCCCGCTCCCCGACGCGACCGCCCTGGCACACGCGCTGCGGGCGACCGCCGACTCCGATGTGCTCGACCTGCGCACCTTCCTACCGGCCTCCCTGCTGCCCACCGTGTATGCGGCCGCCACCGCCGTGCTCGCGAACTCCGGATTCGAGCCGTTCGGGCTGGTCGGCCTGGAGACGATGGCGGCGGGAGGGGTCGCGGTAGTGGGGGCGACCGGCGAGGACTACGCCCGCCACCTGCACAACAGCCTCGTGATCGAGACCGATGCCGCGGCCGAGCTCGCTCTGGGTGTCGAGGCGCTGCTCGCCGACCCCGCTCGCGCCGCCCTGCTGCGCCGGTCCGCCCGCGCCACCGCGCGCACCTACCGCTGGCCCCTGGTTCTCTCTGACGATCTGCTTCCTCGGCTGCCGACGCTGGCGGCGCGCCAGGGGGCCCTCTGGCCGCGCGACGGCCGCCCTTGACCGACCCGCACCTCCCCGACCCACTCTTGCTCTCGCCCGGGCCCGCCCCGCCGTCCGCTCCCTGGGGCGTCGCCCGGGATCCCGGGTTGCCCGGGTCGGTCTTCGAGCCGGGGTCGGGCGCGGTTGACTCGAGTCCGCGGCCCCGGTACGGTGGATCAGGTGGAGTCAGCTGCCGGGGACATGCGGCGGGTCCGCATCGTGACGGTGGGTCCCTACGGGAACAACGTCTACATCCTGTCGGGGGATCAGGACGGCGACGCGATCCTGATCGACGCCGCCGACGAGCCCGATCGGATCGTCGAGCTCCTCGCGGGGCTGCGGCTGCGGGCCGTCATCACCACCCACGGGCATGCCGACCACTGGCAGGCGCTCGCCCGGGTTCGCGCCGCCCATCCCGACAGCGCCAGTCGGATCCATCCCGCCGATCGCGAGATGCTGCCGGCTCCGGGTCCCGACCCCCTCGCCGACGGGGAGCGGATCGCGGTCGGGCCCTGGGCGCTGCGGGTGCTGCACACCCCAGGTCACACCCCCGGGAGCGTGTGCCTAGTCGCGCCCGGGCACCTCTTCAGCGGAGACACGCTCTTCCCGGGGGGGCCGGGGGCGACCCGCCCCCCGCTGGGTGACTTCGCCGCCATCATCGCAAGCATCCGCGACCGGCTCTTCTGCCTGCCGGACGACACTGTGGTCCACCCGGGGCACGGCCCCGCGACCACCATCGGCTCCGAGCGCCCCCAGCTGGAGGAGTGGGTCGCCCGGGGCTGGTGAGCTGAGGGGCCGAGGATCCCGGCCTCCGCCGCCGCAGGGCGCGCTCGTCCCTGGGCGTCGGGCCGGAAGATCTCCCGCACCGGGCCGGGGCCGGGCGCGATCCTCGCGGGCGATGGCGTCCGCCGCCCGACGGGGAGCTGGGGGACCGGGTCGCCCCGGCGCGGGCGGCGGTCACCCGATTCGGGCTGCCGTCAGGGCCATCGGAGCGGGGCCGGCGTTGCCGCGGAGACGGCACCACCAGTCCGGCTCCGCCCGCGCGCGCCCCGACCTCAGTCCCAGGTCACCAGCCAGGTCTCGATCAGGCCGACCAGAAGGTACCCGGCCACTGCCAGCCCCATGATGGTGGCCGCGGCGGCGAACAGCATCGGTGCGTTGTACTGGCTGCGCGCGACCATCATGAGGTAGCCCAGCCCCGAGCTGGAGGCGACGAACTCGGCGACGATGGCGCCGGTCATCGACAGGGTCAGCCCCATCCGAACCCCGGCGAGGATCGTGGGCAGGGCCAGGGGGACCTGGACGTGAACCAGCGTCGCCAGCCGGCCCGCCCCCTGGGTGGCCGCCGCCTCCAGCAGGGTGCGGTCGACCGTCCGCAGGCCGACCGCGGTGTTGACCAGGATCGGGAAGAAGACGATCACGGCGCAGATGATGGTGGTGGAGGGGAGCCCGAGGCCGAACCACACCACCAGAATCGGGGCGAGCGCCAGCACCGGCAGCGCCTGTGTGGCGGCGACGTACGGGGACAGCAGGCTGGCGAGGACGCCGGACCGCGAGAGGGGAAGGGCCAGCAGGCAGGCCACCCCGAAGGCGAGGGCGAATCCCAGCAGAGCCTCGCTGAGCGTGGTCAGGGCGCTCTGTCCGAGCAGGCCGTCGCCGGCCAGCCGCCACCATTCGCGGGCGACCGCCAGCGGCGCCGGCAGGTCGTAGCCGGGGAGCACGTGCCCGCGCACCGCCAGCTCCCACACGCCGATCCCGGCGAGCACGGCGGTGGCGCTGACGCCGAGCGAGCCGGCGACGCCCCGGGCGGCTCGGGGGAGGGGCGGCGCCGGTCGGCTGGCCCCGCCATCGAGCCGGCGCATCTGGGTGAGCGTGTCCCCACCGCGTAGTGCCCCGACCGGCGGCCGCCAACCCCGCCGCCACGCGCCCTGCTTCATGGTGCCTCCGGGCGGGGGCGGTCGCCGCTAACCCCGGCTTGGTCGACGAGGGCGTTGGTGAAGAGGCGGGACGCGGTCGGAACGGAGGAGATCGCCCCGATCTGATGCAGGAACCGGATCGTGGTGTGCCAGCCGGCCGGGTCGGACCAGCCCAACGGGTGGGCCGTCGGGGGCTGCTGGAACTCCAGGCGCGCGCTCAGCACCCGGCGGGTGATCGCGATCTCCCTCGCTCCCACCACCGTGGGCAGGTGGCGCAGGCAGATCCGAAACGCCGCACCCGGGTGCGCTAGGGTGTAGGCGAGGCCCCGCAGGCTGGCCGTGACGAATCGGAGCACGGTCGCCCGGTGAGAGGAGAGCTCGGCGCGCCCGGTGACGACGCCGGTGGATGTCAGCTGCAGGTATCGAGCTACCGGTAGCACGTAGGTTGGGTAGCCGAGCGCCGCCGCCTGCACCGGCTCGTTGTCGATATACGTCATCGCTACCTGCACCCGACGGCTGACCAGGGCCTCCACCTCAGTGAACCCGAGCGCGACCACGGTCACGTCCCGCGGCGTGAGGCCGCCCGCCCGCAGCAGCGCATCGAGGCCGAAGTCGGTCGAGCTGCCGGGCAGGGAGATCCCCACGGTGAGACCCTTCAGCTGCCGCGGCGAGGTGAGGGGGACCCCGTTCCGCCGCAGCGCGATGGCTCCGATCGGATAGCGCTGGTACTGCGCCATGACGTAGGTGATGCGGGCGCCGGCGGCGGCCGCCACCACGGCGCTGTCCCCGCCGGTGACCGCGAAGGTGTAGCGGCCGGTGCCGACGTCGAGCAGGAGGTTGGGGTCGCGCGCGTAATTCATCGTGACCCGCAGGCGCTCCGCGCGGTAGTAGCCGAGGGCCTGGGCGACGTAGTAGGGGGCGAACTCCACATCTGGCTGGAACCCGGTGGCGACCACCACCGCCGTGAGATGCGGGTGGGCGGCGGGCGGAGCACACCCCGAGCCCGCGATCGGCACCAGCCCGACTGCCGTGACCAGCAGCGCACCCCACCCGCCTGGCTTCCCCACCTCTGCTCCGTGAAGTCCCGACGGCGGCCCCGCCGACCGGGGCGTGCCTGTGTCATCAGGGCGGCGGACCCCTGCATCGTGTCGGGCGTCGCCATCCGGTGTCAAGGCGTGGAGCAACGGGCCGAGCCGGCCGCGGCCACGCAGCCGCGAGGGGGCGGCGCTCCCGCGTGGCGACCCGTGCCGGGCCCTGCTTGTGCGGATCCCGGCGGCCGGCACGTCACCGATCGGGTCGGCTGGCGGGCACCCCCGGCCCGGGCCCAGCTGGGCGGGATCGTCCCCCAGCTGGCGGGCGGGGACTCCGGCGTCGGCGGCCGTCCGCGACGACGGTCCCGGTCATGCTGCGACCGCCGAGGCCACCCGGACCGGATCCGCTGGTGCCGGCGACACGGGCGGGCTGGGCAGCAGGACATTGCGGGGCGGGCCCTGTCGTGACCGCCGACCCGCAGCTGATCCGGGGCCCTATACTCCTGCGAACACGGTCCAGTTGCGGGTGCCCCGTCAGCAATCGATTGCCAGGAGACGATGCGTGGCGATTCGGCTCGCGCAGGTGGCCGCTCGGGCCGGCGTCTCCACCGCCACCGCCTCCCGGGTCCTCAATCAGGTTCCGTCCGTCGACGCGAGCCTGGCGGAGAGGGTGCTCGCGGCCGCCGCCGATCTCCGCTATGAGCGGAACCGGGTGGCCCGCAATCTGCGCCTGCAGCGAACCGACATGATCGGGGTGCTGATCTCGGACATCCAGAACCCGCACTTCTCCGAGCTCGTCTACGGGATCGAGCGAGCCGCCTTCGCGGCGGGGTTCGGGGTTCTGCTCTGCAACACCGACGAGCAGCCGGAGAGGCAGCGCCTGTACCTGCGCACCCTGGCTCAGGAGCAGGTCGCGGGCCTCATCCTGTCGGCTACCGCCGACTCCGGCGACCTGATCTCCGAGATCATGGCGGCGGGCACCCCGGTGGTGGCGGTCGACCGCGAGGTGGCGGCGCCGGGCGCCGACGCCGTGGTCGCCGACAACGCGGCCGCGGCCACGCTTGCGGCCACCCGGCTGATCCAGGCCGGCCATCAGCGGGTGGCGCTGATCGCCGGTCCGCTGGCGGTGGCGACCGCGGCCGAGCGCCACGCCGGCTATCTCGCGGCGATGCACGCGAGCCGGTTGCCGCCGATCGTGGAGGGGGCGGACTTCCGCGCGGCCGGGGGCCGGGAGGCGATGCGCCGGATTCTGGGACGGCGGCCGCGGCCGACCGCGGTGATCGTCTCCAACAATCTCATGGCCACCGGCGCCCTGGAGGAGATCGCCCGCCAGTCGGTGGCGGTTCCCCAACAGATCGCCCTCATCAGCTTCGACGACCCGTGCTGGGCCGCCCTGGTCGCGCCCCCCCTGACCGTGCTCGCCCAGCCGGTCGCCGCGATGGCGGTCCGCGCCGTCTCCCTGCTCGCCTCCCGCATCGGGGGCGAGCGGGGCCAGCCCCTCCTCGAGAGGTTCGAGTTCGAGCTGAGGGTCCGCCGTTCGTGCGGAACCGCTGCGTGATCGGGAGCTGAGCGGTGGCTCGCATCGGCATCCTCACCCTGGGAGACGGTCGGCCCGATGTGATGACGCACCTCACCGCGCATGCGGAGGGGGAACTCGGGCGCCTCGTCACCTGGCTCGCGGGTCAGGGGCACGAGCTGCGGTCGGGACGGTCGGTGATCACCTCCAACACGCTCGCCACCACCGAGGCGCGGCACATCGCCGCCTTCAACCCGGACGTGGTCATCCTCCAGTACCCGATCTGGGCCTTTCCCCACTTCTCCGTGCTCGCCGCCGCCGCCCTGCCGGTGCCGCTGATCCTGCTGGGGGCGCTGGACGGCCGCCAGCCGGGAATGGTGGGGATGCTCGCGGCCGGGGGGGCGCTCGACCAGATCGGCCGGGTCCATCTGCGTGCCTGGGGCGATGTCGCGGATCCGTCCTTGGCCGCGCGGCTCGGGGAGGAGATCGCGGCGGCGGTGGCGGTGTCGCGCGTGCGCGGCTCCACCTTCGGCCGGGTGGGGGGACGCCCGATGGGGATGTACACCGCGGTCGCGAGCGCCGAGGTCTGGATGCGCGATTTCGGGATCGACGTCGAGGAGATCGATCAGGGTGAGCTGGTGCGCTGTGCCCAGGAAGTGGACCCGGTCCGGGTCACCCAGGCGCGCCGGTGGCTCGAGGCCCACGCCGCCCAGGTGGCCTACGACGGGCGGGCGCTCACCCCCGAGCTGCTGGAGCGCCAGATCCGGTCCTACTACGCGATGCGGGGGCTGATCGACGAGTGGCACCTCGACTTCTCCGGCATCAAAGCGCAGCCCGAGCTCACCACCCATTACGCCACCATGGACATCGCCGAGGCCTTCCTCAACGACCCGTACGACTGGGACGGCCCCAAGTCGACCCATGTCTGCGCCACCGAGTCGGACATGGACGGGGCGCTCACGATGCAGGTCCTGAAACTGATCACGGGGCTGCCGGTGCTCTTCGCCGACGTCCGCCACTACCACGCAGAGCTCGGCGTCTGGGACCTGTGCAACTCCGGTCAGCACGCCACCTGGTATGCCGAGCGTAGCAGTGACCCGCTGGTCAACCTCGCCAGCACCCACCTGCTCCCCGAGGTCTTCTTCTTCCCGGCTGGGGGAGCCGCCGTGCACCACGTCGCCGCTCCCGGGGATTGCACCTTCGCGCGGCTCAGCCGACTCGGCGGGCGCTACCGCCTGCAGGTGGTCACCGGTGCCATCGAGCGCTATGACGACGCCACCAATCAGCGCCTGATGCAGGCCACCACATATGCCTGGCCGCACGCCTTCGCCCGCCTCGACGTGGACGCCGCCGGCTTCCTGGAGCGCTTCGGCGCCAACCATATCCATGCGGTTCCCGGCGATCGCCGTCCCTCCCTGCGGGCCTACGCCCACCTCCTCGGCATCGACTATGTGGATCTGGCCAGCCCGCGCTGATGGGGCTGCTGCTCGGGGTCGACATCGGGTCCAGCAGCTCCAAGGCGGTCCTGGCCAGCGGTGACGGCGAGGTGCTGGCCACCGCGGAGCGTGCCCACGCGGTCGAGCGTCCCGCCCCGGGATGGGCGGAGCACGATGCGGACGGGACCTGGTGGGGGGACACCAAGCGCCTCTGCCACGATCTCGGGCTCGGGCCGCGCCACCGGGTCGCGGCGGTCTGCGTCAGCGGCATCGGGCCCTGCCTGCTGCTGGCGGACTCCGCCGGCCGCCCGCTCCGCCCCGCGATCCTGTACGGGATCGACACGCGCGCGGTCGCCCAGATCCGGGCCCTCGGTCGCCGGCTGGGGTCGCGGCGCATCCTGGAGGTGTGCGGCTCGCCGCTGACCAGCCAGGCGGTGGGCCCCAAGCTGGCCTGGGTGCAGCAGCATGAACCCGACGTCTGGGCCCGCTCCCGGCGCTTCTACATGGCCTCCTCCTATGTGGTCCACCGGCTCTGTGGCGCCTACGTGCTGGATCATCACTCCGCCAGCCAGTGCGTCCCGATGTATGACCTTGGCCGGCTGACCTGGCACCACCCCTGGGCGCAGCGCCTCGCCGGGTCGGTGCGGTTGCCCCGGCTGGTGTGGCCGGCCGAGCAGGTGGGCACGGTCAGCACCGCGGCCGAGCGGTCCACCGGGATCACCCGCGGCGCGGCGGTCTGCGCCGGCACCATCGACGCCTGGGCCGAGTCCGTGTCGGTCGGGGTGCGCGAGCCCGGGGACACCTGCCTCATGTATGGATCGACCACCTTCCTGGTCCAGCAGGTTGGAGCGCCGCGGCCGGACCCCAGGCTGTGGACCACGGTGGGGGTGCGGCCCGGCACCCTGACGCTGGCGGCCGGGATGGCCACCACCGGCTCGGTGACCGAGTGGCTGCGGCAGCTGATGGGCTCGCCACCCTGGCCCGCGCTGTATGCGGAGGCGGAGCGCGTGCCGCCGGGGTCGCTGGGACTGGTGACGCTGCCCTACTTCGCCGGTGAGCGGACCCCGATCTTCGATGGCGACGCCCGCGGACTCATCATCGGGCTGTCGCTGGAGCACGGCCGCGGGGCGCTGTTTCGTTCTCTGCTCGAGGGGGTGGCCTTCGGGGTGCGGCACAACCTCGAGGTGATGGGGGAGGTGAGCGGCCTGGTCCCGCGCCTGCTCGCGACCGGCGGGGGCGCCCGCAACCGCCCCTGGCTCCAGATCGTCAGTGACGTCACCGGGCTGCCGCAGCGCGCTCCGGGCGCGGTCACCAGCGCCGCCCACGGGGACATGCTGCTGGCCCGATCGCTGCTGCCGTCGGCGGGGCCGGCGGCCGTGCCGGAGCCGGAGGGCGAGCTGATCCGGCCCGACCCGACCGCGGCCGCCGCCTATGCGGACGGCTACGATGTCTACCGACGGCTCTATCCGCGCACCCGGGGCCTGATGCATCGGACCGCCGCGCTCCAGCGCCGGGCCGGGACGGCGTCGGTGGGGGTCCTTGGATGAGGGGCTGGGCGCGCCGGCCCGGCCTCGGCCTCCATCCGGCGGGGTGCCATCATCTGCTTTGCATTTGCACCGATCCCGATCACCCTCAGAACCTGGAGGTACCCGTGACACACCTACATGCGATCCGGCGCCGGAGATGGCTCGGTCTCGGCGGCAGCCTGGTCGCCGTCCTGCTGGTCGGCTCGGCGGCGGCGGCGGCGGCCCCGGCCGCGGGACGCGTCGACCGGGGCGCCACGGTCACCTACGCCCAGTCGGTGGGCAATCCCCCCAACTACATCCTCCCGCTCACCCCGGGCAATGAGTACGGGTCGGGCAACCTCGCCTACTTCCAGCCGCTGCTGTGGCGTCCGCTCTACTGGCTGGGCAACGGCACCCAGCCAGCCATCAACCCCTCCCTCAGCCTGGGCGGGACCCCGCAGGTGAGCAACGGCGGCCGCACCATCACGATCAGCCTCAAGTCCTACCGCTGGTCCGACGGGACTCCGGTGACCAGCCGGGACGTCCAGTTCTTCATCAACATGGCGCGAGCCGGCAAGGCCACCTGGGGCGGCTACGCCAAGGGCGCCTTCCCCGACAACGTGGTGAAGTTCGTCGCCGACGGGCCGCGCCGCTTCAGCCTCACCTTCAACGCGGCCTATTCGCTGGCCTGGCTCGAGAACGACGAGCTCCCCGCGATCACGCCGATGCCGCAGCAGGCCTGGGACCTGACCTCCGCGTCCGGGCCGGTGGGCAACTACGACCTCACCGCCGCCGGCGCCAGCCAGGTCTATCGCTTCCTTAGCAAGCAGTCCCAGACCCTGTCGACCTATGCCACCAATCCGCTCTGGAAGGTGGTGGACGGGCCCTTCCACGTCGATGCCTACAACCCCGGCACCAGCTACATCTCCTTCGTCCCCAACCCCAGCTACAGTGGGCCGGAGAAGCCCCGGATCGGCAAGCTGGTGGAGATGCCCTTCACCAGCACCAGCGCCGAGTTCGACGCGCTGCGCTCGGGAGCGGTCGACTACGGCTACCTGCCCAGCGCGGACGTCAACCAGCGGTCCTACTTCCTGGCCAAGGGCGACAAGGTCGCAGCCTGGCCCAGCTGGGGGATCAACTACGTGGTGATCAACTTCAGCAATCCCACCATGAAGCCGCTGTTCCGACAGCTGTACATCCGGCAGTCGCTCCAGCTGCTGGTCGATCAGCCGCTCATGATCCGGGATATCCTCAAGGGCTACGGCGAGGTGGTGGACGGCCCCATGCCGCTGCAGCCCAAGGGCCCGTATCTGAGTCCGCTGGAAGCCAAGAACCCGTACCCGTACAATCCCGCGCGGGCGGCGGGGCTGCTGCGCCAGCACGGCTGGACGGTGGTGCGCAACGGCACCGACACCTGCGCTCGCCCCGGGACGTCGGCCAGCGAGTGCGGTCCCGGAATCCGGGCCGGGATGCCGCTCAACTTCACGATTGACTACCCCGCCGGGACCGAGATCTACACCCAGGGGATGGAGACCTGGAAGTCCTTCGCCAGCGAGGTGGGCATCACCCTCAACGTGCAGGCGCTGCCCCTGCCCACGATCGGGACCCTCTCGGTGCCGTGCACGCACGGCCCCAGCTGCACCTGGGACATGGTCACCTGGGAGGGCTGGGGATACGGCAGCCCCTATCCCACCGGGGAGGTGACCTTCTCGCCCTACCAGACCGGCGGCTACCACAGCGCCGTCAACGACGCCAACATCATCGCCACCCACCGCAGCAGCAACCCCGACGCCATGTTTCGATACGAGAACTACCTGGCGCTCAACCTGCCGGTGATCTGGTGGTGGAACACGCCCAGCCAGATCTCGGTGATCAATGGCCACCTGCACGGGGTGGTCCAGAACGCGCTGGGATCCTTCAACCCCGAGAACTGGTACATGACCAAGTAGGCGTCCTGTCCCGCGGGGCGCACCCGCCCCGCGGGATCCCGCGGGGCGGGGAGAGGGCGGACGGCGGGGCCGTCGGACCGCGCTCGGGTTCAGAGCGGCAGCTGCTCCTGCTGGAGTCGGCGCAGGAAGCTCAGCCGATGGTGGCGGCTCACCCCCTTGGCCCGAATCGCGGCCGCGTGCTCGGCGGTGCCATATCCCTTGTTGCGATCCCACCGGTACGCCGGCAGCTCGCGGTGCAGCTCGACCATGATCCGGTCCCGGTGCACCTTGGCGACGATTGACGCCGCCGCGATCGCGGGGATCAGGTCGTCGCCGCCCACGATGGCGGTGTAGGGGCGCGGGGTGTCGAGCCGCAGCCGTCCGTCGCACAGGTAGTGGGGGGCGTCGAGCGCGTGGATCAGCCGCTGGAACGCGACCCGGTTGGCCCAGCCCACCCCGCGGCGATCGATCGCCAGGGTGCCGACCTCCACCACCGCCAGCTGCTCGGCGGCGTGCCGGATGAGAGGCTCCACCTCGAGGCGCTGGGCGACGGTGAGTCGCTTGCTGTCCCGCAGCAGGGGGTGGGCGAAGCCGGGATCCAGCACCACCGCCGCCGCCACCAACGGCCCGGCCCAGGATCCCCGTCCCACCTCGTCAAGCCCGCACGCATGCGGGACCCAGGTTGAGCCGCGCGCACCCGGTCCCGGCGGCGTCACCGCCGGAGTGTACGGCCCGCAACTCACCCCGGCGGCCGGCGGGACCCCGCCCGCGGCGGCGACCGTCTCCCGGGGCGGGCCGGGAGACGGTCGCTCGCCGGGCGCTCCCGCGAACCGTGCCCTCGCCGCTGCCCGTCACTAGCGGGCAGAGCCCCCGGCGGGACTCTGCGGGGTGTGCGAAACCGCCGCCGCCTCCCTCCCCCCCTCGGGTGGACCCGGCGGCGGTGTGGGCCGTCCCCTGGTCGTTCGCCCCCTGGCGCGCGGGCCCGCGCCGGGGAGGCGGGGCGTGGGGAGCGGTCTCAGCGCCGGTCCCCGCTCGGCCACGGTGGTCAGCCGGATGTGGGTGTTCCCGGCCCGGGACCGCCAGGTCGCCTGCGCCCCCCTGATCGAGGCGGTGGTCGCCGTCGGCCCCCATCGCACCGAGCGGCGGGCCGACGCGGATGTCACCTGGCGTCTCCGCCGGCCGGCCGGCGAGAGGGTTCCGGCCGGGGCACACCTGGTCCGCGTCAGCGAGGACTGGACTGCCCCAGCGCTCATCCGCTGGCGCGAGCGGCGGCGTCGGTGCAGGCGCTCGCCCGACTGCTGGATGGCCTGGGGCGACGGGCCCGGGGTCGGCAGCTGCATCGCCGAGGCGGTCCCGGTCACCCTCGCCCTGTCCGCGGCCGGGCCGGCGCTGCTGGGTGCCCGTGACAGCTGGGGCTGTGCCGACCGTCCGGTCGCGGTCCGCCTGGGGCGGCGGCGACCGCCAACGCTCTCCGATCCGCGGGGAGCTCTGGCGCGGGCCGCCCCTCGGGCCGCGGGACTGCCCGCGCCGGGGCCGCTCGGGTAGGGGAGGCCCGCGGTCCCGGCGGCTCTCATGCCGCCGGGACCGCGGACGCTCCCATATCCGCGGCTAGCCGGTCACCCGCACACGGTGCCGACCACCGTCCCCGTGCCGGGGGGCCCGGGATTGGGGGCATAGCCCGGATCGGTCTGGACCACCACGATCTTCGAGATCACTCCGGCGATCGTGGACCCCGTCTGGGTCACTTTGCGGGACACGATCACGGCATGTACTGTGGCAGCGGCCCTGGGGGCGGCGCCGTGCTGTTGCCGGTACGGCTCGACCACATGCCCCCGCAGGCGGGCGGGCTGCTGGGGGTTCCGGCGAACCCCTTGCAGGACCGCGGTGCCGGCCCCTGGCTGGGGACGTTGTCACGGGCCCACTGCGCCCCACAGAAGGTCACGGCCGTCCCCTCACCCGCCTGGCTATCCGCGATCACGAAGGCGCCGCGAGTGAGGAAGGGGGCGGTCCAGTCGACCGTGACGGAGTCGGAGGTGAGCGGCCCCACCGCGGTGGTCACGCTGGCGTCCACGGTGTCGCTGCCCGCCGACGTGCTGCTGTAGCTGAATGACGACGCGCCGCTGGCATCGGTGGTCGACCCGGGCCCGCCCACACCCGGGTTCGGCCCCCAAGTCACTGCGAAGTCGACGGTGGCACCCGGCAGCCGCGTACCGCAGGCGGAGAGGGTCGCGGTGACGGTCGCGGTCAAGTCGACCGGCAGCGTCTGGCTCGCCGGGGCGAGGGTGCGAGTCGCCCCGGACGGGCAGCCCGCGGTCTCGATCGGCGTCCATGGGGTCGACTCGTTGTTGGACGACCCGCTGGGGCACTCGGCCCGGTCGACCCCCCTGTGTTGCGCACCTGGCCGGTGTCGGAGTAGCTCGTCGTGGTGGTCCCCTGGCTGTTGGTCGCGGTGACGGTCACCGTCGGGATCACGTTCGATTGAGTGCAGGTTCTCGCCCACGGGACGCCCCCGGCTCCGATGTCGGAGGTGTCCATCTGTGACGGCCCGGTGATCGTCCCTGGCGTGCACCATTGGGGGCCCCACTCGCCGTCTGGGCGTAGATGGCGCTGCCGCCGAAGGGGACCGTGGCCTGGCTCCAGAGCTGGTAGGTGAATCCGCCGACATCGACCGACACGTTGTCGATCGTGAGTGGAGTCGCCTGCCCGGAGTTGACGATCCGAACAGCGCCTCCGTCATAGGTGCAGTTCGGCACCGTGCCGCACCCCTGGAAGCTGACCCCCGGATCGCCGAGCCAGGGGGTCGGGAAGTTGGACGGGTTCGCGCGCAGGCTGTCGGCATGGTCCACGTACACGGTGTACGGCGCCGAACTCGCCGCCACCGTCGGCGAGGTGAGCACGCCGACCCCCCCCGCCAGCGCGCCGGCCCCCACGAGCATGCTGATCGCAGCCAGCCACTCCTGCACTCGCCGCAGCGACATCTCGGCACCTCCTCCCCGTCATCAACGACTGACAGCCCCTGCCCGCTCGCCAGGATTCCTTGCCGTCCCGTGGATCGGGACGGCAGCGTTCCGGTGGCGGCTTGCCTGCGGTGGCTGATCTCCGAGGTGCGAGCGGCCCTCGCGGTCGATCGGTGGCCGACTCGCACGTCTGGCGCCCCAGGTCTGGCCTGTCGAGCGGCCGTCCCACACGGTGTTGTGGTTCAGCGAATCTGACCGCCCCTAACAGTTCAGCGGGTCTGTCCGGCCATCAAGGACAAGGTCGTTGTGAACTCAGCTGAGCCAAGGCGGGTGCTGACTCAGGTGGAGGCAGGGATGCTGGGCCCCGCCCAAGCGGTCGATCGCGGTGGAAGACTCGCCCACCGGGGTGGCGGAGGTTGTGGCGGCGGGACTCTTCGATGTTGCGGTGACTCGCGTCGTGACCGACCTCGTGGCCGCCGACCGCGCCCATCTGGTCCTGCCAACCCTCTGCGCGATGCCGCCGCCGGAGGTGCAGGGGTTGGCCGATGCGCACCGGCGAGCCGATGCGGACGCCCGCCTGGGGGAGACCGTGCCGGTGCGCCAGCCACCGGCACGGCGCGCCAGCGAGCCCGACGACCGCGGCCAGTTAGGGCTCATCCCCCGGGGTCGTCGGTGTCGCCGATGAGCGTGGTGTGATACGCGGCGAGGTCCTCATCCGAGAAGCAGGCGATGGTGCAGACGCGCAGCGGGGTGCCCGGTGACATGAGCGCAACGGTGATGGCTGCGACCGCGATCGGCGCGGCACACTCGACCGAGAAGCCGTACCCGCCGGTGCTGATCGAGGGGGCGGCGACGGTGGCACAGCCCAGCTGGGCCGCGAGCGCGAGCGCCGCCGTCCAGGCGCTCGCCAGCAGCTCCGGCTCACCGCGGCCTCCGCCCTGCCAGGGCGGACCCCCTGCGTGGACGACGTGACGGGCCGGCAGCCGATGGTTCCCCGTGGCCACCGCGCCACCGGTTGGTCAGCCGCTCGGGTAGCGGCGGCGCAGCTCCCGCATCAGCTCGGGCCGCGGCGCTCGATGGATGGCGCCGTCGACCCCTCCGCCGCCCGCGAGCGAACCGGTGGCGGCGTTGACGATGGGGTCGACCGGACGGGTGGTGAGGTCGCCCCGTCACAGGCGGACGACGCCGGCGCCGAGGGCGCGTTCGAGGCTCACAGTGGTGTTCCCGAGTCAGCTCCCGTCGGGCGGCGCGACCCGCTCCCCGGGGAACTGATCGGGGCAGCCGGTGAGGGCCGGCCCCGCCACCGTGCTGGGGTGGCGCAGCCGCCCGGCGCGAGCAGATCCGTCAGCGCCGTGCCGGTGACCATGCGTGGCTTGAGCGGCTCGTCGGGGTCCGGGTGGGCGTGGTTCCCCGCTCCCCGCCCCGTCGCCCGCAACAGATCCCGGAGCTCGGTGCGGGCCCCTGGGTCGAGGAACATCGCCCCGAGCCGCTCCCAGGTGTTGGCCCCGCGGCTCGCCGCCTCGGCCAGCTCCCGCTGCGCGGTCACGCCGGGCTCCCGGGTGCCGGCGGGCAGCTCCCCGAGCATCGCCCCCGCGGCGTAGCGGACCTGCCCGGCCAGGATCACCCTCCCGCAGGCGTCCTCCGTCACGACGGCCACCCGTCCCGGGTGGCGCAGGAGCTCCCGGGTGGCGGTCTGGCCATCGGTGAGGCGCACGGTGTCCAGGCTGAGGTCGATGATCCGAACGCGGACGCGCTCATCCTGGTGGAGGAACTGCTCGGGTCGGACAGGGTCGCCCACCGGCCGAGCCTGGAAGCCGGCCGGACCGCAGTGATCGCTACAGTTGGGGGCGATGTCAGGCTCCGAGCGATCCAGGGAGGCCCCCATGGCTGCGTCGACCCAGGACACCCCCGAGGCCCGTCGCGCGGTGGTGGAGGCGGCCCGCGCGCTGTTCGCCAACGCGGTGATGTCGCATTCCGGCCACGCCAACCTCTCGGCCCGGGTCAGCGGTGAGGCGATGCTCCTCACCGTGGACGGCCAAGTCCGGGATCTCGGGCCCGATCGACTCGCCCTGGTGGGCCTGGATGGGAGGGTGCGGGAGGGGGAGCTCGACCCGACCAACGTCGAGATCATCACGATGCACTCTGAGGTCTACCGGTCCCGGCCCGAGGTCGGGGGGATTATCCACACCCACTCCCCGCATCTGCTGGCCTTCGCCGTCGCCAACCGGCCGCTGCCGTGCCGCTACGAGGCACTGCTGCGCTTCGGCCAGGCGGCCGACGTGCCGGTCGTCGCTTGGGCACCCAGAGGGTCGGAGCGCTCGGTCAGCGGGATTGTCGACCGCATCCGCGAACACCCTGCCACTCAGGCGGTCCTGCTCGGCAACCACGGGGTGCTGGTGTTCGGAGCCGGCCCTCGTCAGGCCGCGTCGCTGCTCACGGCGCTGGAGGAGGCCGCCGAGGCGGAGCTTGCGGCCGCCGGGCTGGGAGGGTCGGTGCACTTTCCGGAAGGCGCCTTGGAGAACGTGCGGGCGTCGATGGCTCGCGCGCGATCGTGACGAGCCCGCCCTCGACGGTCGAGGGCCCTGCGGTCGCGGAGTCCACCGAGAGCCGACCCGGGCCGGGGATGGCCGTCCAGGCCTGGCTCGGGTTCCGCCTCAGCCGCGTCGCGCGCACCCTGGGAAGGGCCTGGGCGGAGGAGCTGGTGCGCCTCCACCTCTCGCCGCCTTAGGCGGCCGTGTTGCGGGGGATCCTCGGCGAGCCGGGCTGCGCCCTTCGCGCGCTGGCCCGGACCCTGGGCGTCGACCCGATGAACGTGAAGCGGTGGGTCGACGAGCTCGAGCGCCGAGGCCTGGTCCAGAGCGGGCAGCGCCCGGGCGACCGCCGGCCCCGGACGCTCACCGGTGCCGGCCGGACCCTCGCCGCGGAGGTGGGCCGGCTGGTCATTGCCCAGCCGGCCAGGCTCACCGGTCCGCTCAGCCCCGACGAGCGCACCGGCATCGAGCTCGGCCTGGCCCGGCTGGAGTCCCAGGTCGGCATCGGGGCTGGCCCCCTGGCGCAGGCCGGGAGCCGATCCCTTCCGCCCGCGCCGCGGAGCCAGCCCGGGCCACCCCCGTCGATCCGACGGGCCGGCCGGTTCCAGGCCCGAGAGGGACGAGCGTGAGCGACGCTCCGTCCCGGCGGACCCCGAGCTGCCCGGGGCACCGGGTGGCCGTTCGGCGTGGGACCACCGGTTGACCGAGCACCCCTGGCCCGCGGAGCCCGACCCCACCGTGGACGAGCCGGTCGCCCGCTGGCATCTGAGAGGGCCCTCGACGTCGCCTGCGGGACCCAGCGCTATGCCGTCTGGCTCGCTCGCCGGGGCCGGGAGGTGACCGACATCGACGACTCCGGCGTCGCCCGCGCCCAGGCCCGGCCGCGTGCCGGCGGTGCCGGCGTCTCCATCCCGACCGTTCCCGCCGACCTTCGAGACCACGAGCTGTCCGTGGGCCGCCTGGACCTGGTCGTGGCCGCCCACTTCCACCTCCAAGATCGCGAGCGTCAGGGGCACGTCGATCGGGCGGCCGCGGCGCCGCGCTCCGCGCGACATCTCGTCGTCGGCCATCACCGCGACTCGCTCGGCCGGGCGAGGTCACCCGACCCGCAGCGGCTCACCACCGCGGCGCTGCTCTCAGCCAGGTTCCTCCGGCTGACGGGGGAACGACCGCGACGCTGCGAGCGACCGAGCGAGTCCGGGGAGGAGCCCCTGGTCGACCTCGTCGTCTGGGCCGATCGCCCCTGATGCGAGCTCGCCGCCGGTCCCGCTCCGCCGGCCCTCGCAGCAGCGGCCGCGGGGGGATGTTCGCCGCCTTCGAGGTCGTGCCCTTCCGCTGGCTGTGGGCCGGGGCGCTGAGCGGGAATTCCGGGCGCTTCGCGGTGATCCTGGTGGCCGGTTGGGAGGCGTACCGGCTCGGGCACCACTCCTCGCTGTGGCCGGGGCTCGTGAGCATGCTCCTGCTGGTCCCGTCGATGTTCTTCGGCCTGGTCGCGGGCGGGGTCGCCGATCGCCGCAATCGGGCCCGGATGGCCGCCGCCGGCCAGCTTGTCAACGCTGCCAGCTGCGCAGTCGCCGCCGTGCTCACCCTCGTCGGGCAGCTCGACCTCGTCAATCTGCTGGTCCTCACGGCGGTGGTCGGGATCGGCAATTCGATCCAGGGGCCGGCGTGGCAGGCGATCGTCCCCGAACTGGTCGGTCGAGAGCGCCTGCTCAACGCGAGCATGAGCGCCCGCATCGCCCAGCAGGGCGCCGAGCTCACCGGTCCCGCCATCGGGACCGCGGTGCTGACCACGGCCGGTCCCGCCGCGGCGTTCGCGGCGTGCACCTGCTTCTACGTGGCGGGGCTCTCCATGTTCTGGCGGATCCGCCACGCGGTCAGCACCCCTGACCTCGCCGGCCCGCGCCAGGGAATCCTGGCGCCGATCGCGCAGGGGCTGTCCTACGTGCGGCGCCGGGCACCGCTCACGACCCTGCTGGTCTGGGTCGGGCTGCACTGCAGCCTCACCATGGCGAGCATCGGCATCCTCCCCGCGGTGGCGACCGCGAACCTGGGGGGCGACGCCGGAGCCTACGGCCTGCTGCTCACCGGCTTCGGGCTCGGCTCTGTGCTCGGGCCGCTGGTCATGATGCGGCTGGGTGGCCGCACCTCCGCCGTGCCGATCCCTCTGCTCTCCGGGATCCTCAGCGGCCTGCCACTGGTCAGCCTCGGGCTGGTCCGCGACATGGGCGTGGATCTGGCATCGGCCGCCAGTGCCGGCGCAGCCCAGGCGGTGTTCATGGCGGGGATCTACTCGGCCAACCAAAGCGTGTCGGTCGACTCGATGCGCGGACGCGTCGCCAGCGTCCAACTCTCGCTCACCACCGGAGCGATGGGTCTCGCCAGCATCGGCTGGGGTGCGCTGGTGGCGCTGCTGGCGCCCGGGATCGTGCTCGCGCTGCCGGGGGCAACGTTCGTGCTCTGCTGCGTCCCGTTCGCGCTCCGACGCGGGGGCCTCAGCGTCGCCATCGAGGCGAACCGCTGGCCCGCACCCGCCGCCCTCCCACCGATCGCCGACCGGCCTCCCGACCGGCACCCCCCTCGTCGATGGCGGCCGGCCAAGCGGGCCGGGAGCGGGCGCAGCGTTTGACAGCCGGCTCTCCCGTGCCGGCGAGACTTATCCCTGCCGCTGCCGCCGGTGGCCCCGCGCTGACCCGCCGTCGTGGCATCGAGCCGTGCCCGTGGAGCGGGTGCGCCGGTGGGTGAGCCGGGCCCACCCACCGGCGGTGGGCCGAGGTCGGCGACCTTCCCCGCCGGACTCATCCTGTTGGCGCGCCCGGCGCTCAGCAGGACGGGTCCACCCCCACGGTCACCATCCCTCGCCCGGTCCTAGTGTCCCGCGGGCGGAAGCCGCCGACCACCGTCACCCGGTGGTCGGCGGCGGCGGTGAGGCTGCCGCTGGACGGTCGCCGCCCGACTCCGCCGCCCCTTGCTCCGCGATGTACGCCAGCGCCTGGCCGACTGGGGTCCGCAAGCCGAGGTGGTGGTGGCCCCCATCCGCTCGGCCCAGCGGCTCGCCTCCTCGAGCTCCACCCGCTGCCCCCCCCACCCGCCCACCGTCGCTCGCCGCCTCGGCCCGGTCGGCCCCACGCGGTCCCTCCCCGTCAGTACCCCGCACCCCCAGCGAAGAAGCCAGCCTCTCGCCCCTCAGTTCAGCTCGCCCGACCATGACGTCGTCCTGCCCCTCCAGGTCGACCCCGGCGGAGGAGGGGCTGCCGCGTCCCCGAGGAGCGGACCGGCCCGCTCCCCGGCCCGGCGGGCGCGCCGGCTCTCGCCGACGTGTCCCGCTCATCCCCCGTCCCGTGCGCGTGGGACTCTGCCAGCAGAACCCTGCGGCCGGGGCCGTTCCTATACTCAGCCGTCGTGGTCGCCCCTGTTCCCGATCCCGGCCGGCGCCGGGAGCTGGCCGAGCGGGTCGAGCGGGCGCGGGCGGGTGGCCCTGAGCGCCATCGCCGCCGCCTCGCCGAGCAGGGCAAGCTGGCGGTGAGGGAGCGGCTCCGCCGTCTCCTCGACGACGGCGGCCCGTGGCTGGAGGACGGCCTGCTGGGCAACACCCTGGCCGGCGACGAGCTCGCCGCCGACGGGGTCGTGACCGGGATCGGGGAGATCGAGGGCCGCCGCGTCTGCGTCATGGCCAACGATCCCACCGTCAAGGCCGGGTCCTGGGGATCGCGCACGGTGGAGAAGATCCTGCGGATCCAGGAGACGGCCGAGCGGCTCCAGCTGCCGCTGTGCTACCTGGTCGACTCCGCCGGAGCCCGGATCACCGACCAGGTCGAGATGTTCCCCGGTCGCCGGCACGCGGGGCGCATCTTCCACAACCAGGTGCGGCTCTCGGGCCAGGTGCCCCAGGCGTGCGTCCTCTTCGGTCCCTCGGCCGCCGGGGGTGCCTACATCCCCGCCTTCTGCGATGTCTGCTTCATGGTCGACGGCCAGGCCTCGATGGCGCTCGGCTCGCCCCGGATGGCCGAGGAGGTGACCGGCGAGCGGGTGACGCTGGAGGAGATGGGAGGCGCGCGCATGCACTGCACCGTCTCCGGCTGCGGCGACCGGCTCTGCCCCGACGAAGACGACGCGATCGCGGCGCTGCGCAGCTACCTCGCGTATCTTCCCGCCAGCTGGCGGGAGCCGTGCCCGGCGGCCGAGCCCCGGCCCCCGGCACGGGCGGGGTTCGCCGACCTCATCCCCGAGCGCGCCGCCCAAGGCTACGACGTTCACCCGGTGCTGGAGGCGCTCTGCGACCAGGGGTCATTCTTTGAGCTCAAGGCCCTCTACGCTCGCGAGCTGGTCACCGGGTTGGGTCGGATCGAGGGCCGGGCGGTCGGCATCGTCGCCTCGCAGCCCTCGGTCAAAGGCGGCGTGCTGTTCGTCGACTCCGCCGACAAGGCGAGCCGGTTCATCAGCCTCTGCGACGCGTTCAACCTCCCGCTCCTGTTCCTCGCCGACGTCCCCGGCTTCATGATCGGGTCACAGGTGGAGCGTCAGGGGATCATCCGCCACGGGGCCAAGATGATCGCTCAGCTGAGCTCCGCCACCGTGCCTCGCTGGTGCGTCGTGCTGCGCAAGGCATACGGGGCCGGGCTCTACGCCATGAGCGGGCCCGGCTTCGAGCCCGAGGCGACCCTGGCACTGCCCACCGCCCAGATCGCCGTGATGGGGCCGGAGGCGGCCATCAACGCCGTCTACGCCAACCGACTCGCCGAGCTGGACGGGGAGCGGCGGGGAGCGGAGGTGGCCCGGCTGCGGGCGGAGTACGCTGCCGACATCGATCTCTTCCGGCTCGCCTCCGACCTCGTCGTCGACGCGGTGGTCGACCCCGACCAGCTTCGTCGCGAGCTGGGCCAGCGGCTCGCCGCCGCCGCCCACCATCGGCGCCCGCCGGTGGCCCGCCACCGCCCGGTGTACCCGGTGTGACCGCTCCCGCGGGCGTCCCCGACTGGAGCACCCCCGCCGGCCAGGGTGGCCCCTCGGCCCTGCTGCTGATCCCGGGGCCGACCCCGCTCGCCCCCGAGGTGCTGGCGGCGCTGGCGCGGCCACCCCAGAGCCACACCGCTCCCGCCACCGCGATGGCGGTGCGAGCCGTCCAGCTGGGGGTGCAGGCGGCAGTGGGCGCCGGCCCTGACACGGTGGTGCATGTGCTCCCCGGCTCGGGCACGCTGGCGCTGGAGTCGGCGCTGGTCAACCTGGTCGAGCCCGGTGACCGCGTCGTCTGCTGCGTCCACGGGTACTTCGGCGATCGCTTCCAGATGGTGGCGGAGCGGCTGGGGGCGCGGGTCACCCGGCTGGAGGCGCCCTGGGGCGAGGCGGTGGACGCCGACCGGGTGGCGGCGGCCCTGCGCGCCGGCCCGGTGCGGGCGGTGACCGTGACCCACGTCGACACCTCGACCGCGGTCGCGGCCCGGCTGGAGGAGGTCGCCCAGGTCCTGCGCGGTCGGGACACGCTCTTTGTGGTTGACGCGGTGGCGTCGGCGGGGGGCATGCCGGTCGAGATGGCCCGGCTGGGCATCGACGTCGTCGCCACCAGCTCGCAGAAGGCGCTGGCGATGCCGGCGGGCCTGGCGCTGGTGGCCGTCGGCCCGCGCGCCCAGGCGCGCCGGTCGGCCCGCGAGCGGGTACCGACCCTCTATCTGGATTGGGCCGAGTGGGCCGGGGTGATGGCGGAGCCCTCGCGCTACTTCGCCACCCATGCCGTCAACCTGGTGGTGGCGGGAGCGGCCGCGTGCCGGCGTGCCGAGGCCGAGGGGTGGGAGCCGCGCTTCGCTCGCCACCGGAGGGTGGCGGCGGCGGCGCGCGCCGGTCTGGCCGCGCTGGGCCTCCCCCCCGCCGCGGCCGCCGGCGCCGAGCTGGCGTCGACCCTCTCCGCCGTGAGGGTGGACCCCGCGGTCTCGGCCGCCGACCTGCGCGCCGCCGTTCAGGCGCAGGGGGTGGTGATCGCGGGCGGCCTGGGGCCCTGGAGCTCCGACACCGTGCGGGTCGGCCACATGGGGGAGGTGGGGCTCCCCGAGCTCCTGGCCGGACTCGCCGCCATCGAGCGCGGCCTGGCACGGGTGTCCCCGCGGCCGGTGGATGGGGCCGGCGTGGCGGCCGCGCTCCGGCAGGCCGGCTAGGCAGCGCGCGCGCCCGCCCACCGGCGCGGCCGGTCGTCCGCCGGGGCGCGCGAGTCACCCATCGGACGGCCTGGTCCGGCGATATCATCGAGGCGACGGGACATCTCGCCAGGAGATGTGCCGCGGGAGGGTTCGCATGTACGACGCGGTGCTGGCCGAGACGATCACGATCACCGGCGACGGCGGAGACGCCGTCGAGGCCTACCTGGCCCGACCGCTCGACCCCGGGCCGCGAGGCGGGGTGGTCGTGATCCACCACATGCCCGGGTACGACGCCGCCACCAAGGAGATCACGCGTCGGTTCGCGGTGCTCGGCTTCAACGCCTGCTGTCCCAACCTGTATCACCGAGAGGCGCCCGGCGCCAGCCCCGATGACGCCGCTGCGAGCGCGCGCGCCTTGGGGGGCGTGTCCGACGACCGGCTGGTGGGGGACGTCGCCGGGGCCGCCGCCGTCCTCCGGGGGCTGACCAGCGCCAACCGCAAGGTGGGCGTGATCGGCTACTGCTCGGGGGGACGGCAGGCCTTCCTCGCCGGGTGCCGGCTGCCCCTCGACGCCGTCGTCGATTGCTACGGCGCCTTCGTCGCGACCTCCACCCCGCCCGAGGCGCCGTTCAGCCGGCCGGCGGTGATCGGCCTGGCGGCGGGCCTCGCGGGTCCGGTCCTCGGCCTCTTCGGGGCCGAGGATCAGCACCCCTCCCCAGCCGAGACCGCCGAGCTGGAGCGCGTCCTCACCGAGCTGGGCACTCCCCATGAGCTGCACACCTACGAGGGAGCCGGCCACGCCTTCTTCGCGGTCGATCGTCCCAGCTACCGTCCCGAGGCGGCCGGCGACGGCTGGAGCCGGATCGCCGACTGGTTCGGCCGGTATCTGGCGGCGTAGGGGGACGGCGCGTGTGCACCTATTCCACCCAGGTGGTGGCGGTGGAGGGCAGCGGCAAGGGTGCGGCGGGATGGTTCCGTCTGACCAGCGCCAGCGTGTACTTCGACCACCCGGTTCACGCCGCGGCGGATCACACGCTCAACCTCGACTTCGCCAACCGCGCGCTCGGCCCGGCGGCCCGGGTGGCTGTCGAGCTGACGGCCCCGGCCGCGCGCCAGCTGGCCCGAGCGATTCTCGCCGCGCTCCCGGAGCCGGAGCCGGAGCCGGCCGACTAGGCGGCGGTCGGTCCGAGCGGGGCGGCAGGGCCCGCGACCAGCTCGCAGCCGAGCCGCGTTGTGGTTGTGGCACGGCCGCCGCCCCGGGGGCGGCGGCGTCCGCCTAGACTGCGGCGATCGTGTCGAATCGGATCGGGGGAGCGCTGCGGCGCTCGTGGGCGACGGCTCTGCTCCAGCCCGGCGGGCTCCTCCTGGCAGCGATCCTCGTGCTCGCGCTGGCGGCGTTCGTCCAGCCCATGTTCGACCCCGACTTCTGGTGGCAGCTGCGGGTGGGGCTCCACATCGTCGCGCACGGGGTCCCCGAGCACAACTTCTACACGTACACCGCCGCGGGCCACGTCTTCATCACCCAGGAATGGGGAACCGAGGCGCTCTTCGCTGTGCTCTTCCCGCGCGGCGGGATGCTGCCGATCCTGCTCCTCTTTGGGCTCGTGACCTGGGTCGGATTCGTGGTGGGGATCCTCCGTGCCCACCGCCCGGGCATCCCGATGGGCGTGCTCGCCGTGGGCGCCGCGCTCTGGGTGCTCAGCAGCCTGCAGATCTGGGGACCGCGCTCCCAGACCTTCACCTTCACCCTCGCCGCCGTGCTGGTCTGGCTGCTCGACCATCACCGGCGCCGCGGGGGCCGGGTGATCTGGTGGACCGTCCCGCTGATCGCGGCCTGGGGCAACCTCCACGGCGGCTTCATCTTCGGGTTGGGGGTGTTCTTGGTGGTGGTGGGGGGCGAGGCGATCGCCAACCGCCTGCCCCAGGACGGGCCGGTGGTGGTGGTGGCGGCGCGCGTGCCCTGGCCGCGCTGGCGCGCGCGCGCCGCGGCCCTGCTGCTAGCGGCCCTGGCGGCGATGGTCAATCCCAACGGGCCGGCGGTGTACCGGTATCCGCTGGAGCTGCTCTCCAGCCATGTGGCCCAGTCGGTCCTGCAGGAGTGGCAGAGCCCCGACTTCCACAGCCATGCCATGTGGCCGCTTCTGGTCCTGATCGTGACGACGCTGCTGGTCGCGGCGCGGGCCCAGCGCACCGCGCTCACCGACTGGCTGCTGGCCGGGGCCGGGCTCACCCTGGCGCTCTACGCGGTGCGCAACGTCCCCCTCTTCGGCCTGCTGGTGCTGCCGCTGTGGGCCGATGGCGCTGCCGGCTGGGCCGCCGTCCTGCGGCCCCCCCGCATCCGGGCGCCGGCGCCCGCCGCCGCCCGCACCCGGCGCGCCCGCGGGGCCGCCGCGGTGGCGGTGCTCGCTCTGGTGGCGCTGGTCACCGCCGCCCGGATGGTGGTCGCCGTGCGCAGCCCCGAGAATGCGCCCACCGGATCCGCCTATCCCAATCAGATCGCCCGGCTCCTGTGCCACGGACCCCGGGCCCGGGTGCTCGCCCCCTATGGCGCCTCCGGGTGGCTGCTCTACCGGCTCGACCCGCACCAATCCGGGGGACGGGGCTGTACCCCCGACCGGCTGTTCGTGTTCGGCGAGGTCAACGTGATGGGACCGGAGGCGCTGCGCGCCTACCTGACCGCGGTCGCCGGTGGCCCCCGGGCCCTGCGGGTGCTCGCCCGCACCCGGACCACGGTGGTCTGGCAGCCGTCCGGGGCTCCGCTCGCGTGGGAGCTGGCGGGGGACCGGGGCTGGCGGTGCATCCTCGCCGATCCCGCTGGCCTGGTCTACGCGTCGGCGGCCACGGCCGGCCGCTGGCACACTCCCGCCCGGGCCCGGGCGGGCTGCCCCGGCTGAGGGCGCGGGCGACGACGGCGCACAATCGCAGCGACGTGACCTCCTTCCCCAGCCCGGCGGCGAGCGCCGCCGCGAGCGCCCAACCCTTCGTCGTCCTCGCCGCCGGCAGCAGCCGCCGGATGGGTCGGTCCAAGCCCCTGTTGCCGTGGCGCGGGGGAACCTTCCTCCAGCACGTCTGCAGGGCGGCACGGGCCGGGGGCGCGGACCCGATCCTGGTGGTGGCCGCCGATCCCCCGGGCCTCGCCGCTACCGCCGGCCCGGTGGGCCCGGTGCTCTGGGTCGCCTGTCCCGATGCCGACCGGGGCCAGTCCGCCTCGCTGCGCACGGGTCTGCGCGCGGCGGTGCGGTCGGTGCCCGCGGCCGCTGCCGTGCTGGTGGGACTGGCCGACCAGGTGGGGCTGGAGCCGCGGGCGGTGGAGGCGATCTTGGCGGCAGTGGCGCGCGGGGGCGCTGACGCCTGGGTCGCCGCCTACAGCGACGCTCCCGAGGTTCCCGGGCACCCGGTGGCGCTAGGTCCGGCGGTGTGGCCGGCGGTGCTGGAGCTGGAGGGTGACGCCGGGGCCCGGGCGCTGCTGGCGAGCCTCGGCCACCGGCTTCTGTCGGTCCCGCTCCCGGCCGCCTGGCGGCCCCAGGATTGCGACACGCCCGCCGACTACGCTGCCCTGCTGGCGGCCGAGCCGGTGCCCGGTGCGGTCCCGGCTGGTGGAGGCTGAGCCCGACCCGGCCGCGGGCGGCGGTCACACCCCGGCGGGCGGCGGTGCTTCCCTTCCCATGAGGAGCAGCGTCCTGCCGACCCCGGCCGCGGCCCGGCGCGCCCCGGCGGCCCGCCCGGACCAGGCCTTCGAGCGCCTCTTCCAGGCCGAGTACCCGCGCGTGGTTGCGGTCGCCCAGCGGGTGCTGGGAGAGTGGTCGGCCGCCGAGGATGTCGCCCAGGAGGTCTTCTTGGCGTTCCACCGGCGCCACCCGGGGGGACTCGCTCACGCCGCGGCCTGGCTCCACGTGGGAGCGGTCCACACCGCGCTCAACCGGGTGCGGGCGGAGCAGCGGCGCCTGCGCCGGGAGTCAGCGCACCTCCGCGGCGGCGAGATCGACCTCGGTCGTGACCCCGCGGACGCGGTCGTCGCGGCGGAGACGCGGGGTGAGGTTCGGCGGGCGCTCAGCCGCCTGCCGCGCCGCCGCGCCGCCGTGCTGGCGCTGCGCTACAGCGGGCTCAGCTACGCCGAGGTGGCGGCCGCTCTGGGGGTGCGGGTGGGACAGGTGGGCACCCGGCTGCGGCGGGCGGAGGCGGCATTTCTGCAGGAGGTGACCCGTGGGTCTGTTCCGCCACCCGTCTGAGGGCGCCCTGCGCCAGCTGGCCGACGAGCCCTGGCTGGTTCCCGATCGGATCCACCGCCATGTGGCCGGCTGCGGCGCCTGCGGGGCGGCCGCCCGGGAGGCCGCCGGACAGGCCGGCGCCGTCTGTCTGATGCTCGCGCCACCCGCCGGGTCGATCGGGGCCGAGGCGCTCGCGGCCGCCTGGGAGGGGATCGGCCAGCGTGCGGGTGACCCCGCGGCCGGGGCGCAGTGGGGCCGCCTGTGGCGGGGGCTCGGCTGGGTGGAGGCGCGGCTGCGGCCACGCGGGTGGCGCCGCGCGGGGGCGGTGGCGCTGGCCCTGCTGGCGGGGGCGGCGGCCGTGAGCACCGCGACGGCCGCCGGCTGGGTGGTGATCTGGCGGCCGGCGACGGTGGCCCCGGTCCCCCTCCCGCTCAGCTCGCTGCGGGTGCTCCGCCGGCTCCAGGAGCTGGGTTCGGTGCGGCTTGGCACCGCGACTTCGCCCCGGCCCGCCGCCAGCCTGGCCGCCGCCGAGGCCCAGGCCGAGCTGACCCTGAGGCTGCCGGCGCGGCTGCCGGCGGGCGCCTCGGGGCCGCCCTCGGTGCTCGTGACCCGTGGCGCCACCAGCTCCTTCACCTTCAGCGCGGCGCGCGCGCGCGCCTTCGCTCATCGAGCGGGTCTGGACCTCCCCCCGCTGCCCCCGGGGTTGGACGGCACCCGGTTCTGGGAGACAACCCCCCCCGCGGTGATCGTCACCTACGGAGGCGGCGCCTCCGCGCTGTTGGCGGGCCTGCCGACCCTGGTGGTGGCGGCGATGCGCGCCCCGGTGGTCAGCTCCACCGGCGTCGGAGTCGCCGAGCTGGAGCGGTACCTGCTCCGGGTGCCGCGCCTGCCGGCCACCCTGCGCCGAGCCGTGCGCGCTCTCGGCGACCCCGCGACGACCCTGCCGATCCCGGTGCCGGTGCGGCTCGCCCGAGAGCAGCGCACCAGCGTCAACGGGCGTCCGGCGGTGGTGATCGGCGACCCGAGCGGCCTCATCAGCGTGGTGGTGTGGGAGGCGGGCGGGGTGGTCCGGGCGGTGGGGGGATCGCTGCCCGCCGCCGTGACCCTCCGCCTGGCCCGCGCCGGTGGCTGAGGCCGGGGCCGCCTCCCCGGCGGTTCACACCGTCCAGCTGGCCAAGCGGTACGGTGCCACCGTGGCCCTGGCCGGTCTTTCGATGACCGTGCCCCGCGGGGAGGTCTTCGGATTCCTGGGACCCAACGGGGCTGGCAAGACCACCGCGGTGAAGCTGCTGCTGGGGCTGGCGCGCCCGAGCCGAGGTGAGGCCATGCTGCTCGGGGCGCCGGTGGGTGACCGGCAGGCCCGCCGCCGGGTCGGCTATCTGCCCGAGCTCTTCCGCTACCAGGGATGGCTGCGTGCGGCCGAGGTGCTCGGGCTGCACTGCCGGCTGGCGCGCCTTCCCCGGTCCGGCTGGGGAGATGCCATCCGCGATGCGCTCGCCCTGGTCGGTCTTGCCGAGCGGGGCCAGGACCGCGTCCAGACCTTCTCCAAGGGGATGCAGCAGCGCCTCGGCCTCGGGGTGGCCCTGCTCGGTCGCCCCGCCCTGGTCTTCTTGGACGAGCCGACCTCCGCCCTCGACCCGGTCGGTCGCCACGACGTGCGCACCATCGTCAGCGGGCTGCGGGACCGCGGCACCACCGTGTTCCTCAACTCCCACCTGCTCTCCGAGGTCGAGCAGATCTGCGACCGGGTGGCGGTGGTGGACCATGGCCGGGTGGTGGCCGAGGGCCGGCTCCAGGAGATGCTCGCCGGCGACGTGGTGCGGGTCCGGTGCAGTGACCTGCGGGTCGAGCAGCTCCCCGAGCTCAGCCGGTTCGGCGCCCTCACCCTGCGCGACGGGGTGCTGGTGGCGGAGCGCCTGGCCCAGGACCTCGTCCCCGACCTGGTGGCATCGCTGGTCGGGCTGGGGGCCCGCATCCACCAGGTCGAGCCGGGCCGGCGCTCTCTCGAGGAGCATTTCCTCACCCTGCTGCGCCAGCCGTGAGCGCCACCTGGGTGATCGCGCGGCTGACCGTGCGCGAGCTGGTCCGGCGCCGCCTGGTGCTGGCCCTGGTGCTGCTGACCGCTGTCGTGATCGGCCTGACCGGCTGGGGCTTCGCCCGGGTCCCCGGCCTCCACGACCATGGCCAGCCGCTCACCGCGGGCGAGGCGCGGACGGTGGCCGCCGAGCTCCTGCTGCTGGTGATGTTCATGTTCAGCTTCGTGCTCGCGCTCACCTGCGCCTTCCTGGCCGCGCCGGCGATCGCCCAGGATCTGGAGTCCGGCGTGGCGCTGGCGCTGCTGGCGCGGCCCCTGCGGCGGGCCGAGCTGCTGCTGGGCCGGTGGCTGGGGCTGGTCGCGAGCGCGGTCGTGTACACGGTGCTGGCGTCGACGGCGGAGCTGCTGGTGGTCGCCCTGACGACCGGCTACGTGCCGCGTCAGCCGCTCCAGGCCGAGGCGGCTCTGTGTGTCGAGGGGGTGTGCCTGCTCACCTTGGTGCTCGGCCTCAGCACCCGGCTCGCCACCGTGACCGGCGCCGTGGTGGCGGTGATCGCCTTCGGCGCGACCTGGATGGGAGGGGTCGCCGGCGCCTTCGGGCAGGTGTTCAACAATGCCCCCATCCGCGACGTCGGCACCGTCACCCACCTGCTCCTGCCCACCGACGGCATGTGGCGGGCGGCCACCTTCTCGCTGGAGCCGGCCGTCTTCGCCTCCCAGGCCGCCCAGCATGCGGGTGCGGGAGCGTTCCAGTCGGCGTCCGGCCCCACCGTCGCCTACCTCGCCTGGGTCGCCGCCTGGCTGGTCGTGGTGCTGGCCGCGGCGCTCTGGAGCTTCCAGCGTCGGGAGGCGTAGGCGGGGAGCGGGGCCGTCAGCTCGGGATCGACTGCTCGGGTGTGGCCTCGGGCAGGAGCGCCCTCAGGGCCCGCTTGTCGAACTTGCCGACCCCGGTCGTGGGGATCGCGTCGACGACGAGGAACGCGTCCGGCACCCAGAAGCATGCGACGCGGGGCTCGAGATGGGCACGCAGGTCCCCGGCGCTGAGGGCGGCCGGCCGCCCCGGCCGGAGGACGATGAAGGCCACCGGGCGCTCTCCCCAGCGGGGTGTCGGGGCGTCCGATCACGGCGGCCTCGAGCACTGCCGGGTGGCCCATCAGCAGGCCCTCCAGCGCGACCGAGCTGATCCACTCCCCCCCCCGACGTGACCAGGTCCTTGGTGCGGTCGACGGTCTGCATGGAGCCCTCGTCGTCGATGGTGGCGACGTCGCCGCTGCGCAACCAGCCGTCGGGCGCAAACGACGATCGGTCGTCGGAGTTGAGGTAGGCGGCGCAGACCCACGGACCGCGCACCTGCAGCTCGCCCGCGTGCTGGCCGTCGTGCGGGCAGGGTCCGCCGCCAGCGAGGTCGGCGAGGCGGAGCTCGACGCCGGGGGCGGGCAGCCCCTGGGTCGCCCGCACCCGCAGCAGCTGGTCCGGCCCGAGGCGGGCGGTCAGCTGGTGCTTCACCACGGCCACCGTCCCCAGCGGCGAGGTCTCGGTCATCCCCCAGGCCTGCACCATGCGCAGGCCGTGTCGGTCGAACCCTGAGATCAGGGCCGGCGCCGCCGCCGACCCCCCGCAGAGGATCGCGCGCAGCCCGGGCAGCGGATGGGGAGCGTGGTCGAGCACCTGCAGCAGCGCGCTCCAGACGCTGGGCACGCCCGCCGCGATCGTGACCCCCTGCGCCGCCAGCAACGCCAGCAGGTGGGGCGGATCGAGGAAGCGGTCGGGGAGGACGAGCCCGGCGCCGCTCAGCAGGCAGGCATGCGGCTGACCCCAGCTGTTGACGTGGAACAGGGGGCCGACCGGCAGGAGCACGTCGGCGTCGGAGAGTCCCCCCGGGAAGATCGAGGCGGTGCAGGCGGCGAGGGCGTGGAGGTAGGAGGAGCGGTGACGGTACACGACCCCCTTGCGGTCGCCTGTGGTCGCCGAGGTGTGGCAGAGCCCGGCCGCCGGGTGCTCGTCCAGGCTGGGCCACGCGAGGGGGCGGTCCGCTCCCCAACCGCTCCTCGTAATCGACCAGCGGGGGCAGGCGGGCCGCCGGGGGGCCGCCGGTGCCGACGCACACGATCCGCTCCACACTCGGGATCCGCTCCGCCACCGCCGCCAGTGCCGGGAGCAGCGACCGCTGGCAGACGATCACCCGGTCCTGCGCGTCGGCGATCACATGGGCGAGCGGCTCGGGATGACGTCGGAAGTTGAGGGTGTGCAGGACGGACCCCATGCAGGGGACGGCGACGTAGCACTCCAGATGCTCTTGGACATTCCAGGCGAGGGTAACCACCCGATCCCCGGGCTCGACCCCGAGGTCGTGCAGCCCCCGGGCCAGCCGGCGCACCCGAGCGCCCAGTTCGGCGTAGGTGGCGCGGCGGCTGGAGCCGTCCTCGGTCTGGGTCGAGACGCGCTGACGGGGATAGAGGCCGACGCCGCGCTCGACGACGTGCTACAGAGGGAGGGGGATGTCCATCATCAGCCCCTGCATGGCGCTCCTCCCGGGACAGGCCAGCGGCCATCCGTCACGTCGGTCCCATGGGAGCGGGGGAGCGGCGTTCCGGTGCGCCCGATAGGGAAGGCGCGCCGGCGCGGCCGCCCCCGGGCGGGGAGGTGCTCGTCCCGCGAGCCGGTGGGAGGGCGCCCTAGGGAGCGGGACCGGGGGCGGTGAGGCCGCGAGGTCGGAAGTGGCTGTGGGCGCTCCCGGGGTGGGCCTGGTGGGAGTCCTGGCCGTCGCTCCTCACCCCAGCCTGGGAGGCGGGGGCGGCGACAGACTCGAGCCGACCCCCCGGCCACTCTCATGGTTCGATGCGTGGGCCAGGAGCGCGATCCGTCGGTCGTCGTCGTCGCCGCGCGGGGATCGGGGCGGTGCGCGCTCTCGAGCTGGGCCTCCCTGCAGCCGGCTGGCTGGAGGAATCCGGCCCAGTTGGTCACGGCGGAGCGCAGCATCAGCCATCCCGCCCTCCCCCGTCGGTCCTGGCGGGATCCGCGGGGGAGCGTTCCCGAGCGGAGGTCCCTGCGAGGCCGGGTGGAGCCGTCAGCCGGAGCGGGCGTCCTGGCGCCGGGCGCAGGCGGCGGGGCTCGCTCGGGCTCAGTCGCTGATGCTGACGGGGGTGTCAGCGGGGACCACCTCAACCCAGGTGAGCCCGGTCGGCAGCGGGAGCGGGTGCCCGCCGGCCACGGTGTAGAGAATGGGACCGCCGTCCGCCGGGCGGTGCCAGGTGCCCGAGAACTGGAGCCCATCGATGAAGGCCTGGAAGGGCCCCGACGTGTTGAGGTCCCAGTAGATGCTGTGGTTGCCGAGCACGTCCTCGACGTAGTTGGTGTAGTGCCAGGGCGCGGTCAGGACGATGAGGGTGCGAACCGCAATCGGCTGACCGGTGGAGGTGTCGATCTGGGGGGTTCCGTTGAGCCAGCGCTGCCAGGTTCGGCTCACGGGGTTGTAGTGGTAGGCGGGGATGTTGACCGGGGTCTGGTCGATGGTGACCGTCCGGATCGGACCGGGGTGGAGCCGGTCGACGTGCGGAGCCAGGAGCGCGTAGGCGAGGGTCTGGTGCGCCAGCGACGGGAAGCCGGACGCCAGCCCGCCCAGCAGCAGTCGACCCTGGGTGAAGAGGTTGGAGGGAGCGACGTGATTGGCGGTACGGAAGAAGTCCTGGCCGCAGCAGTCGTCGGTGAGCAGCGGCACGTGCTGGTGGATGAGGTTGGCGTAGGTTCCGTTGGAGGCGCCGCTGAAGACCACCAGCCCCTGGTACATCTGCTCGATCGGGATGTCGATCAGGCGGGCGCTGCGCAGCGGTCCCACGGTGGCGGCGGGACGGATGTGCCAGTACACCGCGGTGAATCGGGTGATGCCCCCCTCGGTCGCGTACTCGTAGACGATGTCGGCCGCCTGCAACCCGGTGTGGGGATCGGAGGTCGGTCCGTTGTCGATCTGGATTGCCAGCGGGGCGTGGGCGACGAAGCCCGGGGTGACCGTTCCCAGGTTGGTCGGCACTGAGGGCAGCACCCGCACCCGCGCGGAGGCGGGTGGGCCGTCGGGCCCGCGCACGACCAGCATCCCGGTGCCGAGCGCGGTACCCAGCACGCTGGTGCCGGTGACGGCGAGCGGGCCGCCGGCCGCCGCCGAGACTCGGACCGGGAACGGCGCCCGCCGCGGGGTGGTGCCATCGGTCAGGGTCTCGCGCACCGTGGCCGTCACCGTCTCGCCGTAGCCGATCGTGCCGGGGACGGTGAGCCGCAAGGCGTGGATGCCGACGCCGGTGACCCGCGCTGAGGCGGTGTGCCCCCGAATCGAGGCCGATACGGTGGCGGTTCCCGGTGCCCGGGCGGCGACCAGTCCCGTGTCGGTGACGCTGACGATGGCCGGGTCACTGCTCCGCCAGCGGGGGTGGGCGGCGCTTCCCGCCAGCCGCGCTCGGAGCGCCACGCGGTGCCCGACCAGCA
>Ga0307373_10001348_pt1 | contig 46005 bp, 27 predicted proteins | sample OX2MG_FD_202534 | JGI IMG/M metagenome (GOLD analysis project Ga0307373, IMG submission 202534) | Soil microbial communities from Risofladan, Vaasa, Finland - OX-2 | ecosystem: Environmental > Terrestrial > Soil > Coastal area > Acid sulfate soil | place: Finland: Risofladan, Vaasa | collected...
GGCGCGCGGCCATCGAGCTCGACCAGCCGGTGGACCAACGACCGCAACGGCACCGCGGCCCGATCGGGCACCGAGCACATGGCTTGGCTGAACCGCTCCAAGGGCGTCAGGTGCTCGCGCAGCGCCTCCAACGCGGTCTCGCGCTGTCGCTCGCGGTTCGGGCGGCGCTTGCCCGATGCTTCGAGCAGCGACTCGTAACAACCCTTCAGGTTCATCACGAACTCTTTTTTGTCGGACTGCGAGTCGTGGATCAGCGAGCAAAGCTCGTCGAGTCCTTGTTGCCGCAGGCGAAGATAGACCACGTCGATGGCGGCCCGTTTTTCGCAAACGAACAGCACTCGCCGGCCTTGGGCCACATAGTCGGCAATCAGGTTGGTGATCGTCTGCGATTTGCCGGTGCCGGGCGGCCCTTGAATCACGCAACTGCGGCCGCTGCGCGCCTGTGCGATCGCGCCGGCCTGCGTCGGATCGCAGGCCACCACGTCGTAGCGGTCCTCCAGCGGCGGCGCCGGCCCGTCGTCGCCGGCCACCTCGCGCGGGGCGAGCGAAAAGATGGCGTCGAAGGCGGCGTTGGACGATTCATTTTCCAACAGCGCCGAGTAGTCGCGGACCAGCGACATTTTGCGGTAGCGGAAATTGCCCAACGTCACGCTGCAAAGGTCGAATTCCCAGGTGTAGGGGTTCGTCTCGGTTTCGGCTTCCAGCGTGAACAGCAGCCGCTCTTTCTCGTCGGCCTCCGGCGGGGCGACAACGGAGGATGGCCTTCCCAGGCCGTCCGTTTCGTTCGTCGACGGCCTAGGAAGGCCATCCTCCGGAAGAGACGGCGCGTCGGTCGGGGCGACGGCGAAATGCCGCGTCCGCGCGGCGCCTTCCACGATCAGCCGCAGCCGCGTGCCGGGCGGGCGGATGCGTTCGTTGAACAGCCGCAAGCCAAGCGGATGGTAGTTGTTCGGGTCGTAGCTGTAATCGAGGTCCAAAAAGCTCCGCACGCCGCGGCCCGCCAGCCGCAGCCGCCGACGGTAAAGCTCCAATCGCCGCTGTGCCCGTTCGTGAATCAGCCGGATGCGCGGCCGCTCGACCAGCTTGACATTCACCGCCGGCTCGCTGGCTTGCACCTTCGCCGCCAGAAACTCAAAGAACGCCTTCAGATCCGTCTGTGCCAGGTCGATCGTTTCGGGCAGCTCGACGGCGTAAAGCTGTTTGAACTGGTGCCGCACCACTGGGTTCACTTCCGCCTCGGTCGTCGCCGCCTGCACCCAAAACGTGTCGCGCACGCCCTTCTTCAGCGTCAGCTCGACGGGCAACAGCACCAGCGGCGAATCGTAGCGTTCCGGCGGCGACTGCTTGAGATCGGACCAGCGCAAAAAGCACAGCACCAGACGCAGTTGGGCAAAGCCGAACTCCGTCTGATCGCGGCGGGCTTCCAGACGAATGGCGTCGAGCACGCTGGGCAAGTAGATCGCTTCGGCAAAGTTGAGATACTTGTTGAGTGAGACCGCTTCGCCCTCCACGATGCCGCGGGCGAAGGCGTCGCCCCAGGTCAGAATCTGATCGGGACGGATGGTGCGCACGTCGAACGAGAGCGGCACCGAGGCGTGCGTCAGGTTGACGGTGTGAGCCGTGGCGCGAAAGTGCAACAGTCGGTTCTGCCGCGAGAGGTCGAACAGCCGCTCCCGCAGCCGGCCCAGCACAAGCTGCCGTTTGCCCCGCAGGTCGCGGCGGCCGAAGCCCTCGGCCAGCACCGGGTCGTACGACAGATCGACCGGCTGATCGCGGTAGTTCTCCAGACTCTGCACCAGCGCCGCCAGGTCTTGCGGCCGCCGGTGGCGATCGAGCTCGGTCATGCGCGCGATCGCGCGGGCCAGCACCGGGTGCAGGGCCGCGTTGACGGCGAACAGGTTGTCGCGATTGGCCACGAACGATTGCAGCTCTTCCGGCACGTTCAGATCGAGTCCGCAAGCCAGGCTGGACAACAGCAGGCCCAGGCTGAAGACGTCGGTCAGCGGATCGTGATGGCCCAGCTCGTGCTCCCAGCAGACGTAGCCCGGCAAGTACACCGGCCGCGTCAGCGCTTCGCCGCGCCGGCCGATCTGCAGATCGACGAGCTGCTCGGGCGCATCGAGATCGCTGGTGCGGCGGCTTTCGCCGAGGATTTCCACGGCCCGCGTGGCCGGCTGCGCCAGTTGCCGCACGGCTGCCAGGTTGTTCCGCGGTTCGAGCGCCTGGTCGTCGGCGAACCAGACGCGGCCTTCGTCGACGTGCAGGACATCGATCCCAACCAGCGGAGCGACGTTGCCCGACAAGTGCGTCTCGACCACTTGCCTGGCCAGCGGCAAAAACGCCGCCAGGGTGTCTTCGGTGGAGAAACCGCCGGCGGCCTGGCGGTCGCTAAAGAATTGGGCGAATCCGTTCATGGGATATTCGGCTTTCGTGATGTTGCGTCCGAGACGGTAGGGTGGGACCAGCGAGCTTGCGAGCGCCGGCCCACCGAATTCGACTCTGGCTTTATGGCGGGCCGGCGCTCGCAAGCTCGCTGGCCCCACCTTACGGCGTCATCGCGCGACCTCGCCGGTCGCGGACTCCGCGTCGGCGACGAGTTCCTCGGCACGGTTATCGAGCAGGGCGAACCGTTTTTTGGTCAGTTTCAATTCTTTCAACACGATGTCTTTGAAGCGGTCGGCCAGCGATAACCGCCGGGCCAGGACGAGCGCCGCGGCCAGCGGCAGTTCTTCCAGGTCGCGATCGACGGTGGCGAAATCGAGCAGCAGATAGCAGTAATAGTCTTGCAAGGCGGTGTCGCGCGTGACGATGTCGGCGGCCAACGATTCGTCGGTCACGCTCGGCAAAACGTTCCCGGCCACGTTTTCGCTGGGAGAACCATAATCGTCAAAAAAACTTCGGGCATGTGCCAAGACCCGTTCGGTCTGAAACCAGGCCGGCGCCAGCAACTGGTCGACCAGCCGCCGCGTGAGATGAGCCACGCGCTTTTGGCCGAGCAGGTCGAGATCGGCGAGCGCCAGCGGCGCTTCGAGCATCGCGGCGATGGCCGGCGTGGCATCGTCGCCTTGTTCCAACCAGAGCCGCAGCGCGCGGGCGCGAATGTAGCATTCCGGGTGAGTGAGGCCTTCAGTGCGCGCGTCGTGATGGCTGAAAATTTCGTCGGCCTGGCGGAGATAGCTCTCGGCGCTGACTTCCTTCAGTTCGGTGGAGACTTTGACCAGCGTCGAGATGGCGGCCGACAAGTCTTGGGTGACCATCCAGGCGGCGCGGTCGCAAAACAGCTCGCAATAGAGCCAGTACAGCCGCGCCGTCGAGGCATAGACCGCCGTGCCGGCCGGGTCGTTGGCCAAGGCTTCGAGCAGATGCGCGGCAACGCGGTAGTCGCCGTCCCATTTTTCCCACAACAGGCGATGAGCCAATTCGTGACCGAAGAGGGCCTTGATCTCGATGGTGGAGAGCGTGGTGGCCAGCGGGCCGCTCAAGACCAGGTGGATTTCGCTGGGAAGATGGGCGACGGAGGCGTTCAGCCCTTGCGGATGTTGGGCCTGATAGATGGTCAGCGGCAAATCGAGGGCGAGCTTTGCCGCCGCTTCGTCGGCCAGCGCATACAGTCCGGGCTGCGTCTGCCGCTCGATGCGATACGTCGATTTGAGCAGATCGAGGCGAATGCTGGCGGCCTGCTGTGGGTCGTCTCGCTTTTCGGCGAACCATTGCCAGACGGCCGGATCTTCGGCCTTCAAATAATCGACGACCGCACGCAGGTACGCGAGCGGCGTCAGGCGCGACGAATCGAAAGGCTGGACCATGCTGCGGCAACGTGAAACGTCGAACGGCAAAGCCGTGATTCTACCGCCCGGCGGCCCCATTGCCAGCGCCGGCGGCGGCGACGACCGCGGCGTCGTGATTCGTCGTTGATTCGTCGGCGGCTGATTGCGTGACCGGGAGCGCCTCGCTAGAATAGACCCTGCTTCGGTGGCCGCGGCGTCGATACAAAACTCGATGTGTCAGCCTCAAGAGGGAGTCGTTCCCGTGATTTCCTTTTTTTGTCCTTATTGCAAGCACGTTCAGAAAACGTTCGAGGAACAAGCCGGTACGCTGATTGTCTGCGAGCAGTGCAAGCTCGAGATTCGCGTGCCTCAGCCGGCCGGTCCTCCGCAGTTGCCGTCCACGGCGCGCCAAAAGGCGCCCGTTGGATTTTGGAAGCGGCTGTTCGCTGGCGCGAAGTAGGCACCAGAGCGGTTCGGAGCGGATGGGGCTTCGGCTCAGCGTGCGAATACTGGAACTGGTACGCGGATTGCTTCTCTGCCCGCTGCGCCGTGCAAACCACGTCGTCGGCGTGGCACGTGCGCCGCGGGGGCGGCGCGCCAAAACGCCTCGTTTTTCCGCAAAAACGCGGTAATTACCGTAGTTTTCTGGCTTGACAGGCGTGTTTTACCCCTCCTGCCTGAGCGGAGAAGTCATTTTGAGGGGTGGATAAAAAATAAACCTTTACAGGCCGCGACTGACCAACTTCTGGCCAGCAGCAAGCCGCACGGTGCGGATCGGGCCAGGGGCCTGGAAAACCTGGGCCTGGAAAACCTGGGCCTGGAAAACCAAGAAGGGAAAACTGATGCTACTCAATAAATCGACCGCGGTCATGGACTACAAGCTCGTCACCGGATATGAATCGCTCAGGAAGCGATTGCTGGCTGCCAAGTTCAACGACCGGCTCGACAAGCCGCTGGCCTATTGGGCGATTGGCAGCGACCGTCGCTTGCCCTTGGCCTTCATGGGCAGGACGCTGAGAGACTTGCTCAACACGCCGTTCGATGAGCTGTTCGCCACCGCCGGCATCGGTCAGAAAAAGATTCGCACGTTCTTGATGTTGCTCAATCGGGCCGCGCAGCCCAAGCCGATCGGCGCGCTGGTCGACGAGGAGGAGACCTACGTCGATACCGCGGCCGAAGTCGCCAAAGACCAGCCGCATGTCGACGCCAGCCTGGTGAGTGAGGCCCTTTGGGTTCGGTGGCGGGCCACCGTTCGCAAGCACCGTTTGGAGCACGAGCCCTTGGGGCGCTTCGCGGTCAGCCTATTGGACATGCCGCGCGTCGTCTGGTACAAGCCCTTGGGTGAGTACGTCGATCTTTCGTTGGCGGAACTCCGTTCGCTCCGAACGCACGGCGAGAAGCGGGTCCGCGCCGTGCTGGATGTCTTCGGCAACCTGCACCAAATGCTCGTTCACGTCGATCCGGACAGCCACCTGGGAGTTCGCATTGCGCCGCGGTCGTTGATGCCCGTCGAGGACTGGGTCGTACACTGGCTGACCAACGTCGGCATTCCCAGCAAGCGGGAGCTGCAAGACTCGCTGGTTTCGCCGCTGCTCGAACTGGTCCGCGTCGATGCCGGCGCGCCGATCGCCAAGCTGGCGGAGGGCCGCCTGCAGTCGCAGTCGGGCAGCGTCCGCCGGGCGGCTCATCGCATGGGACTGACGCGGGCCCGTGTTTATCAATTGTTGAGCGAGGCTTCGGAGGTGCTCGTGCTGCGGTGGCCGGCCGGCCCGGCACTGGTCGGCCAGCTTCGCAACAAGATGCAGGCCGCCGAGGCCGACCGCAATTTGCTGGCTTGGTTCGACCTGGCCATCGAGCTGTTGCTGCTGCGCAGCTCGCGCCACGATGAAGACGACGAAGACGACATGCCTTCCAACGGCCGGTCAAGTCAGGCATCCAACGGCTCCTCACCGAAGGAAACCGGCCGCCATCGCAACGGACAGCGGTCGACGGCCAAGACGGCGCCCCGCCGACGCGGCTGAGGCAAGCGCGCCGGTGAACGTAGGGTGGGACCAGCGAGCTTGCGAGCGCCGGCCCACCCTGTTTAGGCGTCTGGTATCAGGCATCAGGAAAGTCGTCCTGACGCCTGAAACCTGACGCCTGACGCCTCTTGCTGGTGGGCCGGTGCTCGCAAGCTCGCTGGTCTCACCCTACCGTTTCCGATTTCGGTACAGCGACGGGTCCACCGCGCGCAGCATTTTTTCGACGTCGGCAGCGCCTCCGAGAAACGCGCGAACGCATTCGGCATGCCGGCGCGGTTCCTTGATGAGCTCGTTATAGCTGACATACAGAACCTGCATGTTGCGCTGTTGGTCCAGCCACTCGCGCAGCCGCTTGAGGTGCGCCGTAAACGGCCCCTCGATTTGCTCGCGAGGCGGCGCGGACCGGCCCAGCCGTGCGAGCATCTTCTCTTGCGAAGCGAGCATCTCGTCGAAATCCCGCTCCATGAAGATGATCCGAAATCGCTCGTCGCCGGGCAGATGGTAGAGGAGCTGCGAGACCATCTTGACGGCCTTGCCCCGCGCCTCGGCCAGCCACGACGCGTCGCGCTGGATGGCTTTGACCTTCTCGAACTCGTAGTAGCCTTTGGGGTTGTCGACGTCGGCGGTGCGAGTTCCGTCCGTCACGACCTCGATGCCGCCGTTGTCCAGCATTTGCATCATCAGCGACGTGCCCGAACGCGGCAAACCGGAGACGATCATGATTTCCGTGTCCATCCTGTAGACCTTCCTCCGCAACCGGCCTGGCGATCACAGATTGACGTTCAACACCCGGCGAAAGGCGAAACCCGAAATCATCGACACCGCGAACCAGTAGACGACCCAGGTATCCGCGCCGCTGGTCCACGACGATCGTTCCGGATAGTCGATCTCGACCGACTGAATCGGCGAGTTGCGATCGAACGGCTTCTCGGCCGGATGCAAAATCGCCTCGCTTATCTCCCAACCGGGCCGCAACGAGCTGACGCGCATGAAGCGGTCGCCGACAACGAAATCTTTTTCGCCAATCTGGTCGCCCGCGTGAAACACGAGGCGATGCCGGCCGGGCCGGCGTGCCTTGATCTTCCAACACACCTCGCGCTCGGTTGGCACTCGCACGGGGCCGACGGTCACGTCGATGGCGTCGATCGGTGCCAGCCGCACGTCGGAGAGCGCCGCGCCGTCGGCGCCCACCTTCAAGATGACGACGGCCTCTTCACCCGCTTCGAGCGGACGCGCCTGATACCACAGCGATAGCTGTCCCAGGATGAGCAAGACCGGCACGACCATGACCAGCATCGGCACGATCGCCAGCAGCAACAGTCTCAGCGCCGCGAGCAGAATGGCTCCCTGTGCCCGAAATGCGACCCAGGCGCTCTCCTTGAACAGCTTGATCGCCAGCAGATTGGCTTTGATTTCGTCCTTGACCCGTTTGATGGCGGCCTGGTTCGAGGTGTATTTGAAGGCGGCCAGCAGCGCCACTCCGCTGGCGACCGCCGCAAGCGTTGCCGACAGCCAGCCGGGCAAGACGGCGATGGGAGCCAGCAACAGGCTGCCTAGAGCGTTTGCCAGGACGTTCAGCCAGACGACGAGTTGTGTCACCAAGTCGGTCACTCGATGTATCCCAGGCCGCGGAGTTGATCGGCCACGCGGGCTTCGGAGTCGTCGGCGTTTTGTTTCTGCAACTCGTTCTCGATCGAGTGCGCGATGAACTCATCGACGCTGCTGTAGCCGGCGGTTTCCGCCGCGCGTTTCGCCCGCTCGTAAAGCCCGGGGTCGATCTTGACTTTCATCATCGTTCGCACCTCTCCTTCGTATCGTAGGATAAGCCGGTCGGAGCCGTTCTTCAAGCTCGGCGGTCCGTGAGGGCGTCTTGATCGGGCTTGTCGCTTTTTCGCCGCGCTTGTACCATGCCGGCCTGCGAGGGGGCCACTTCTCGATCCTTCCCCTATTCACCAGGGTCTGCGGATAGCATGCGACGGGCGATGGAAGCCGAACGGGCGGCAAGCTGGGCCTTTCGTGCTCGCGGGCTGGTGGGAGCGCTGCTGGGGGTCGCTTTCGGCACGCTGGTGGTCTTTTCGCCGCCGCTCTTCTCGCAGGCCCAATGGGAGCGGATTCCGCTGGAGGTGCTGGGCTGGCTCACGTTCTTCGCCGGCGCCGCAATGCGTTTCTGGGCCACGCTTTACATCGGCGGCCGCAAACGCCAGGTGATCGTCAGCGAGGGGCCGTACTCGATTTGCCGCAATCCGCTTTATTTGGGCACGTTTCTGATCGCCCTGTCGACGGCCATTATCCTCGAGAGCATGACGTTTCTGGCCTGCGTGCTGGTGGGGGCGGTGTTTTATGCCTGGGCCACCGTGCCGGCGGAAGAGCGCTATCTGAGCCGGCGATTTGGCGGTCCTTATCACCGCTATTGCCGCGAGGTGCCGCGCTTCCTTCCCCGGCTGGCGAACTTCGGCACGCCCGACACGATCGTGGTGAACATCCGGGCGTTACGCCTGGAATGCTGTCGTGCGGCCCGCTGGGTGTTGCTGCCCGTCGTGGCCGATCTGCTTTGTCGCCTGCGTTGCGAAACCTGGTGGCCGCATTGGGTGAACTTGCCGTAGCCCTCCTATCCCCGCTTGGCCAGCGGCACCAGCGGGCGATGTGCCGGACCGGTGTAACGCGAGCGCGGCCGGATCAAGCGGTTGTTGTCCAATTGCTCGATCACGTGAGCGCTCCAGCCGGTCACGCGGCTGATGACGAACAACGGTGTATAAAGCTCGACCGGCAAACCCAGATAGTGATACAAGCGGGCGCTGGGCCAATCGAGATTGGGCGGCAAACTCTTCTCTTGCCGTACCACGGTCTCGATGACCTCCGCCATTCGTTCCATATCTTCGTGGCCGGTCTCGCGGGCCAGCTCGCCACAAAGCGTCTTCAAATAGACGGCCCGCGGGTCGCCCGACTTGTAGACGCGATGCCCGAAGCCCATGATGCGGCGTTTGGCCGCCAGGGCCTCGCGCACCCAGCGGTCGGCATTCGCCGAGCTGCCGACCTCGGCCAGCACTTCCATCACGCGCTCGTTGGCGCCGCCGTGCAGCGGGCCCTTCAGGGCCCCGATGGCCGCGGTGACGGCGGAGTGCAAATCGCTCAAGGTCGAGGCCACCACGCGGGCGGTGAATGTCGAGGCGTTGAACTCGTGCTCGGCGTAGAGAATCAAAGAGACGTCCATCGCCTTGACGGCTTGCGGCGAAGGGACTTCGCGGTTCAACATCCAAAGCACGTTGGCCGCCAGCGACAGGCGGCCATCGGGCGGCACCGGCTCTTTGCCCGCCGTCAGCCGTTGCCGGGCGGCCATGACGACCGGCAACTGGGCCACCAGCCGTTCGGCTTTTCGCAGGTTGGCTGCGTGGCGGCTGTCGGCGGCGTCGGAATCCCAATGGGCCAACAGGCTGGCGGCCGTGCGCATCACGTCCATCAGCGGCGCCTGGGCCGGCAGCAACCGCAGGAGACCGACGATCGCCGGATCGAGCGACTGGGCTTCGACCAGCCGGGCACGAAAGGCGTCGAGCTCCGCCGCGGTCGGCAACTCGCCGTGCAGAATGAGAAATGCGACCTCCTCAAACGTGGCATCGCCGGCCAGTTCTTCGACGGCGTATCCGCGGTATTGCAGGCCACCGGCCAGAGTGCTGACCGCCGTCTCGCCGGCGACAACGCCTTCCAGCCCCGGACGGTAAATCTCTTCGCTCATGATGGGTTCCTGTTGGGTGGCTAGCACTGCGGGAAATGCAAATCATACACCTCGCCGGCGTCTCTCGAAACCGTTTTTGATCTTGGACACCCGCGAAGACGCTACGCAATCGGTTACTGCCGGGCGAACAGCACCCGCCGCAACACATCGCGGAAAGGCGGGCTGGCGTCGATCACGCGTTTGAAGTCGTCTTTGCCCAACGTATAGACCTCCAGCGTCTCGCCGGCCCGCACCGTGGCGTTGCGCGGCTCGCCGCTGATCAGGGCCGCTTCGCCGAAGAAATCGCCCGGTCCCAAACTCGCCACCTGGCGTGTTTGGCCGTCTTTGGTCACGTGGACTTCGGCCTTGCCCGAACGGATCACATACAGTTTGTCGCCCGGATCGCCCTGGCGAATCACCACGTCGCCGGCCGCGAACCGCTCCAGCGCCACCTTGTCGGCCACTTCGGCCAGCGTGCCGGCCGACAGGTTCTTGAACAGCTCGTTGCGTTGCAGGAATTCGGTGATCGTGGCCGCCTCTTGCACCAGCACGTCGGAGATAACGCGGCCGTCGACCATGTTCACGATGCGGTCGGCCACGTCCAGAATGCGATTGTCGTGCGTGACCATCAGTACCGTGCAAGCTTCTTCCTTGGCAAATTTGTGCAGCAGCTCGACGACGTCGCGGCCCGACTCGCGGTCGAGCGCCGCGGTCGGCTCGTCGGCCAGCACCAACTGCGGGTGGCTCGCCAGCGCCCGCGCGATCGCCACGCGCTGTTTTTGTCCGCCCGAAAGCTGATCGGGCTTGTAGTGAATTCGCTTCTCCAGGCCCAGGATGGTGAGTATCTCGATTGCCCGCTCGCGAATGGCCGCGGGGTCGTCGTCCCAGAGTTCCATCGACATGGAGACATTTTGCAGGGCCGTGAGCGAATCGAACAAGTTGTGGGCCTGAAAGATGAAACCCACATCGCGGCGCACATCGACCAGCTCTTTGGCGCTCAGGCTGTGCAGCTCGCGGCCCAGCACCATGAGCTGCCCTTGCTGCACGGTGCGCAGCCCGCCGATGAGCGTCAACAGGGTCGTTTTGCCGGAACCGGAAGGCCCGGTCATGATCACAATCTCGCCGCGGGCCAGGTCGAGCTGGTTGTCGAACAGCACTTGCTTTCGCAGCTCGCCCTCGCCGAAGCTATGGTTGAGCCCCCGCACGCGGACGGCAAACAGATCGTCCGACGACTCTCTCAGGTCCGCGTGCCGCCGCGTCGCCGACCTGGGGTTGATCGAGGCAAAGGCGGTACTCGCTCGCGCGCGTCTCCTGGCCATCAAAAAAGCTCCGCGGGGTCAAGTTCCATCACCTTGCGCACGGTCATACAGCCTGAAACGATGCACATGACGATGCTCATGCCCAAGACCGTGAGCGCCGTGGCCAAATGAACGCCGACCTTCAAATTGGTGAGCATGGCCACGAGGTAGCAGATCAATTGGCTGCACGCCACACCCGGCACGAACCCCAGCAGCGACAACAACACCGCTTCCTGCATAATCAGCCACACGAAATAGCGGTTGCCATAGCCCATCGCTTTCAGCGTGGCAAACTCGGGCAGGTGGTCGGCCACGTCGGTGTACAGAATCTGATGGCAAATCACACTCCCCACAATAAACCCCATCAACGTTCCAAGCCAGAAGATGTATCCGATCGGCGTGCTGGTTTCCCAGAACCACCGCTCGCGCTGTTCGAACTCCTGCTTGGTGAGCACCACCACGTCGTCCGGGAGAAGTTCTTGCAAGTCGCGCTGACGGTCGAGGAGACTCTGCCCGCTTTTCAGGCGGACCAGACCGACGTCGACCGCACTCAGAGGATCGTTGCCCGGAACGGGAAACAGGCGTCGGTAGGTTTCGTCGCTGGTCATCAAGTTGCCGTCGTTGGCGAAATCCGTGCCCAGCGTGAACAGCCCCACCACATCGACGCTGCGGCCCGCCAATTCGATCGACTGACCCTGCGTAACATGACCGTATTCGGGTTTCGACTTGCGGTCGAACAACACCCGGTCCGCGAGACGCAAGTCGGACCGATGCGATTCGACTTCGGGCATGTTGAACACGGGGTGATCGGGGTTGAAAGCCAACACGCGGATAGTAACCGCTTCGCCGGTTTCGCTGTTCTTGAGGTTCGAGCGGTGCGTCTCAAGGTAGAGCGGATAAGCGGCCAGCACGCCCGGACACGCTTCGGCCTGGGCCACTCTGCGGCGGCTGAACGTCTCGCGGACCACGATGGTGTATTGTGCCCGGCTGGTGATAATCAACTCGGCGTTCATCTGGCGTATGACCTCGACCGTACTGTCGAACAGCGCCTGGCGAAAGCTGAGCTCCATGCACATGAGCAGCACGGCGAAACCGACGCCGGCCAGCGCAAGTGCCAGCCGGCGCCGGTCGTGCGTCAGGTTCAGCCAGGCAAGAGGAGTGGGCATCGGGTTCGGGGTTCAGAGTTCAGAGTTCAGGGTTCAGGGTTCAGGGTTCAGGGTTCAGGGTTCAGGGTTCAGGGTTCAGGGAATTCCGCATCCCTCATCTCTCGTCTCTCGTCTCTCATCCCTCATCCCTAAAACAGATCCGCGGGATCGGCGGCGTTCACTTTACGCAAGGCGGCGACGCCGGAAATCGCACACATGACGATGCTCAACACGAGGATGCTCGCGGAGAGTTCCCACCCCATTCGCATCGGAATGTGAGCGCGCTGCTCCGTGATGTCGTAAAGCAAGAAGGAAAACGCCCAGCCGGGACAAAAACCGGCGACGGCCAGAATGATCGCTTGTTCGAGCACCACGCTCGCCAAATAGCGGCCCGAATAGCCCATCGCTTTCAGCGTCGCGTATTCCGACTGGTGGTTGGCGATGTCGCTGGACAGCACCTGATAGACGATCGCCACCCCGACGATCAACCCGACCACCACGCCCAGCGAAAAGATCACGCCCACGCTGGTGCGCGTCACCCAGTGCTGGCGCTCTTTGCGTTCGATCTCGCGGCGCGTGTAAACGTTGACGTCGCGCGGCAAGCGGCGGCGGAGGTCGTCGGCCACGGCCTGGGGGTCGAAGCCCGGCTTGACGCGCACCAGCCCCAGGCTCGGCTCATCGCGGGTGCGTTGCGGAAACAACTCGCGAAACGTCTCGTCGCCGACCACCACGTCGCCGTCGGCCCCGAAACCGGTCCCCATGCGATAGGTGCCGGCCACCTCGACCTTTTTGCCGCCGATCTCCAAGTCGGTGCTCTTGCGCCAGTTGCCGAACTGCTTGCGGGAAAGCTCGTCCATATAGACCCGGCCGGGCTCCTTGAGGGGCCTCAAATCTCCGGCCAAGGCGGGCAGCCGAAACGGCCGCTGCTCCAGCGGGAAGCCGATCACAAAGATGCCGCGCCGCGAGGCGTCCTCCCGAGCGTGCGTGCGGTTCATCCAGAGGCTGAAATCGAGATAGAGCGGATGGGCCTCGGCCACGCCCGGCACCGACTCCGCCTGATACAACCGGATTCGCGAAAAGCTGCCCGCCTTGGAAATCGACTGGTACTGCGGCGAAATCAAGAGAATATCGAAATTCAACTGGTCGTAGATTTGGGTTGCCGTCTGCCGCACCGAATTGAGAAAGCCGATTTGCATCAGGATCAGCACGACCGCGAACGCCACCCCGGCGATGGCCACGAGCGTGCGCATTTTGTCGTGTAGCAGGTTCAGCCACGCCAACGGTGTCTTCATGGGTTTCCATATTACTTGCCGCTGGAATTGCCCGAAACTGGTGTACTTCATATACTTGTGCGATTCCATGCCGCCGATTCGCCCTTTCTTGCCCGTAGACGATGCTCAAGCGCCGCTGTTCGCGGGCGTCGACGTGGGGGGCACCACGGTCAAGATCGGCATCGTCGACGACCTGGGCCGAACCCTGGGATGGACCGCCATTCCCACCGATCCAACTCGCGGACCCGACGACGGCACCCGCCGTATGGGCCAGGCGCTGCTGGGGCTGATCGAGCAGACCGGCTTGCAGCCTCGGCAAATCGCACGCGTCGGCCTGGGCACGCCCGGCACGATGGACATTCCGGCCGGATTGCTGCTCGATCCGCCCAACTTGCCCGGCTGGATTGACTTTCCGGTCCGCGACCGCCTGAGCCGCGAGTGTGGCTTGCCCGTCAGCTTCACCAACGATGCCGCCGCGGCAGCCTATGGCGAGTATTGGGTCGGCAGCGGTAAGTCGTTGCCCAGTATGGTGATGCTGACATTGGGCACCGGCATCGGCGGCGGCATCATTGTGCGCGACGCCTCGATCGACGGCGAACACAGCCACGGAGCCGAGTGCGGGCATATAATAATTGACTGCCGCGAGGACGCACGGACCTGCTCGTGTGGCCAGCCGGGGCACCTGGAGGCGTATGCCAGTGCGTTGGCCGTGATCCGCCGCACGCAGGAGGCCCTCGACGGCGGCCGAGCGAGCTCGCTGGCGGTGCGGCTTGCCGCCGGCGAAACGCTGACTCCGCTGTTGCTGGCCGGCGAGGCCGAAGCGGGCGATGAATTATCTCTGGAGATCATCCTGGAAACGGCACGCTACCTGGGCATCGGCGTCACGACGTTGATGCACACCATCGACCCCAGCGGCGTCGTGCTGGGCGGGGCGATGACCTTCGGCGGCAACGCCAGCCCGCTCGGCCGGAGGTTCATCGAACGGGTGCGCGACGAAGTCCGCCGCCGGGCGTTTCCCGTTCTGGCCGCCAAGACGCCCATCGAATATGCCTCGTTGGGCGGCGACGCCGGATATATCGGCGCCGCCGGCATCGCACGGGCAGAAGAAGGAAGGCACGATACTGCACGCGGGCAGCAATGAGACATTTTCGGTGGCTGGGGCAGAAGCTGGCCTTTGTCTCAAAGATCGCCGCGCGCCGTATAGAAAACACGAACGCCAACGTTCTGAGATCCGTTGTCAGTTGCAACGGACGATGGACAACGGACCACGGACTATCAATGGACTGCAAACACATCCGCAACTTCTGCATCGTGGCGCACATCGACCACGGCAAGAGCACGTTGGCCGACCGGCTGATCGAGCTCACCGGCACGGTCAGCCGCCGCGATCTGCGCGAACAGCTCTTGGACGACATGGAGTTGGAACGCGAGCGAGGCATCACCATCAAGGCCCGCGCGGTCGCCATGCGCTATACCAGCCGCGGCGAGACCTACGAGTTGAACCTGGTCGACACGCCCGGCCACGTCGATTTTCATTATGAAGTCTCCCGCAGCCTGGCCTGTTGCGAAGGCGCCTTGTTGCTGGTCGATGCCTGCCAGGGAGTCGAAGCCCAGACGGTGGCCAACGCCTACGCGGCCATCGAGGCCGACCTGACCATCGTGCCGGCCCTGAACAAGATCGACGTCGTCAGCGCCCGGCCCGAGCAAGTCATGGAAGAGATGGAGTCGAGCCTGGGCATCGATCCGGCCGATGTGCTGGCCGTGAGCGCCAAGACGGGCGCCGGCGTCGAGGCCCTGCTGGAGGCGCTGATTGCCCGTGTGCCACCGCCCGAAGGCGATCCCACCGGCCCGCTGCAAGCGATGGTGTTCGATTCGCACTACGACGAGTTCCGCGGGGCGATCACCTATGTGCGGCTGATGAACGGCACCGTGCGCCGCGGACAAAAAATCCGCTTTCTCAAGTCCGGCACGACCTACGAAGTGCTGGAACTGGGCCAGTTCGTGCCCGACCGCCGGCCCTGCGACCAATTGCAAGCGGGGCAAGTCGGCTACTTGATCTGCAACATCAAGACGCTCAGCCAGGTTCACATCGGCGACACGGTGAGCGTGCCGGGCGAAGGCGCCGCCGTGCCCCTGCCCGGCTATCAGGAGCCGAAGCGGATGGTGTTTTGCGGCCTCTATCCCTCCGACGGCGAGAACTTCGAAGAGCTGCGCGAGGCGCTCACCAAGCTCAGCATCAACGACCCCAGCTTCGAGTTCGAGCCGGAGACGAGCGACGCCTTGGGCTTCGGCTTCCGCTGCGGCTTTCTGGGCCTGCTGCACATGGAGATCATTCAGCAGCGGCTGGAAAAAGAGGCCGATCTCGATCTGGTGCAGACGGCCCCCAACGTGACTTACGAGATTCTCACCAAGACCGGCGAGCTGCTGCGGATTTACAATCCCCAGCAGGTACCCGACGCCGGCGACATCGAGCAGTTCCGCCAGCCGATCGTGAAGGTGAGCTTTATCTTGCCGACCGAGGCGATCGGCCTGGTGCATCAGCTTTGCAACGACCGGCGGGGCGAGTATGTGCGCACCGAGTATCTCTCGCCGACGCGGGCCATGCTGGTCTACAATCTGCCGCTGGCCGAGGTGATTTACGACCTGCACGACAAGCTCAAGAGCTGCACCCGCGGCTACGGCACGATGGATTACGAGTTGGTCGGCTACGTGCCGGCCGATCTGGTGCGGCTCGACATCCTGGTGGCGGGCAACCGTGTCGACGCCCTCTCGATCGTCTGCCATCGTGCCGACTCCGAGCGTCGCGGCCGGGCGATCGTGAAGAAGCTCCGCAGCGAGATCGACCGTCACATGTTCGAGGTGGCGTTGCAGGCCGCGGTGGGCAGCCGGATTATTGCCCGTGAGACGATCTCGGCCATGCGCAAGAACGTGACGGCCAAGTGCTACGGGGGCGACATCACGCGCAAGCGCAAGCTGTGGGCCAAGCAGCGCGAGGGAAAGAAGCGGATGAAGTCGATCGGCAGCGTCGACATTCCCCAAAAGGCCTTCTTGGCCGTGCTGGAAACCGGCGACAAGGATTTCTGACGCACTTGACGAGAGCCTGCTTGAGTGCTAATGTACATGGGTGCGCGTTCCGTTCGGGGTCGGATCGACGGAGCCGTTTGCTTTACATCCAGCAAGGATTCGACGAAAATGATGAGCGAGGCGCCGCTTGGAGATGTCCGAAGCGAACGACTCAAATATGCCGATGATTTGGCCAGGCTCATCAACTGCCCGCCGAGTGACGCGAGACAGTGCCAACCGAGCCGCGTCTTTCGATTCGTCCACGATTTGATTACCGATGAGAGAAACTTCATCCCCCCGGCTAAGTTAAATCCCGCTCGAAAGTTCAAGGATGACGAAGAGCGTTGTTCGGCCCATGCTCTGTCCATGTTCATCTCGCAGCCACAAGCCGTCTCCTTCTTCACGGGTCTAAAGCGCCGATATCCGAACATCCATAAAGTGCTCGGCGCCAACCTCTCCGCGGGCACGCTGGCGGATACCGATGGACTCGCGACGACGCCCGACTCGCGAGGGCATTTCGACCTATTGAGTCCGGGTCGGCTGACTTTTCCAAAACATTTTGTATCGTTCAGGCGTTAGTGTCATGATTGCTCTTCGAGGGATTGAGATTCCGTCGCTGCCGATCTCCGGCCTGCACAAAGTCCGGGATCTCGACGCCTTCGATGGCCCTCTGCTTTCGCATTTCCGCCACCCGAGCGGCGACGACTACTTGTATTACTGGTGCGATTGCAACGACTCCGCCAATCGGTGGATGGTGCTGCGCGTCACCGAACGCAATATCCTCCGCTTGGCTAACCGGGTCGTCCCGCTCGACTACGTCATTCCGACCGGGGCGAAGGACGACTTCGTCTATTTCGTCGATCTCGACGGAAATGGGCGCGCGGCACGTGTGCTGCTTGTGATCAAGGAAAACGTGCCGGCAGACTATACGCCACAGGGCGGCGCGCGTCTCCCGTCACGCGTCCTCGGCGACGATGGCTCGTATACAATCCTGGTCGAGGGACCGCTGTCGCTCGACGAGTTGTTCGAGCTGCCAACAAAATATTCCCAGGCATACAGTCTTCAATACACGCTGGCGACGCTCCGGCCCGACGGTTTCGAAGCCTTCCCCTGGCGCGGAGGGTTCAGCTCCATGCACTTCTACCGCGACATCGCGAAAAAGCTTCCTGCGGAAGCCAAACCCGCACTGGATGCCGTGCAGATTGCATCCCCCGGTTTTATTCGCTTTGTCATGGATCGCAGGACGGCCAGCTTGGTCACGGAGGCCGTCGGTCGGTTCCTTGACGCCAAATCCGCGGCGAATCTTGCCTACGATCGCTTGCGGCTCTACATCCGGGCTGAAAAGCTGAATGATTTGCGTGAAAAGAACAAAGATCTCCGCAGCCATGAGTGGGCCGAGCATGACGCGAAGCTGATCGACTTCACTCGTTCGTTGATCGAAGCCATGCAGGTCATCGGCGGAGAAATCCTCTCGAGCGCGGCTGAAGCGCCCTTTGAATCAGCGAAGATCACGATGTCTTACGCACATCGCCTGAGAGAGCTCGCCCACTTCGCGAATGCCGGGCAAATCATCTTTCCAGAATAGCATGCTGCCCGAACTTTTCCCCGGTTTGCCGATCATCGGTTGGCGCGAATGGCTGGCCTTGCCCGACCTGGGCATCCGCGCCGTGAAAGCCAAGGTCGACACGGGCGCCCGTTCGTCGGCGCTGCACGCCTTCGATATCGAGTTGTTCGAGCGAGACGGTCGGCCGATGGTGCGGTTCCGCGTCCACCCCTGGCAAGGCGATCAGACGGAAACCGTGGCCGCCGAAGCGCCGCTGGCCGGCGAGCGATTGGTCCGCAATTCCGGCGGCATCGAGACGGTGCGGCCGGCGATCGTGACCGATCTCGAGTTGGCCGGCCGGCGTTGGCCGATCGAACTGACCCTGACCGCCCGCGACGCGATGGGCTTTCGCATGCTGCTGGGCCGCGAGGCGGTGCGGCAGCGGTTTTTGGTCCATCCGGGCCGCTCCTATCTGACGGGCAAGCGACCGGCCGGGGTGCCGCGGCCGCCGCGCCGCCGCGGGGGGACGCCGTGAAGATCGCCATCCTCTCGCGAAAGCCGGGGCTGTATTCCACGCGCCGCCTGAAAGAAGCGGGCGAGAAACGCGGCCACGAAATGCGCGTGATCGACTATCTGCGTTGCTTCATGAACATCAGCTCGCTGAAGCCCATCGTGATGTATCAGGGCAACCCGTTGGAAGACATCGACGCCGTCATCCCGCGGATCGGCGCTCCGCACACGTTTTACGGCACGGCCGTGGTGCGGCAGTTCGAGATGATGGGCGTCTTTTCGGCCAACGAGTCGCAGGCCATCACCCGCTCGCGCGACAAGCTGCGTTGCCTGCAACTGCTGGCCCGCAACGGCATCGGGCTGCCGGTGACCGGCTGCGCTCATTCGACCAAGGACGTCGAAGGGTTGATCAACGCGGTGGGCGGCGCGCCGTTGGTGGTCAAATTGCTCGAAGGGACGCAGGGCATCGGCGTGGTGCTGGCCGAGACGCGCAAGGCGGCGGCCTCGGTGATCGAGGCCTTCCGCGGCCTGCAGGCGAACATTTTGGTACAAGAGTACATCAAAGAAGCGGGCGGCGCCGACGTGCGGTGTTTTGTCGTGGGCGGGCGGGTGATCGCCTCGATGGAACGCCGGGCACGGGCGGGGGAGTTCCGCTCGAATTTGCACCGCGGCGGCACGGCCAGCAAGGCCCGGCTGACGCCCGAAGAGCGCAGCACGGCCGTGCGGGCGGCCAAGGCCATGGGGCTGAACGTGGCCGGGGTCGATATTCTGCGGTCCAACCACGGGCCGGTGGTGATGGAGGTCAATTCGTCGCCCGGCCTGGAGGGCATCGAACGGGCCACCACGGTGGACGTAGCCGGAAAAATCATCGAGTTTTTGGAGAAACACGCCGCGGGAGGCAACCAGCCCGACCGGATTAAGGGCTAAGCGCTCTTCCCTCGGAAGCTCAATATGCTATAGTAGCGGTGGTTGGTTTGTCGACGCGCGAATCGTCTCGTTGGTTCTTCGCGAATCTCCCGCGATTTCTCTCTCGAACTTCCCACCTGGCGGGCCACCATGCTTGGCCCCTTTCTCACGGCCCGGAAAGACGAAAACGGGTCACGTTTGCCCATCAGGAGTTTGAATCGTGGGTAAGAAGTTGTATGTCGGGAATCTGAGCTACCAAATCAACAACGCCGCGTTGGAGGCCCTGTTTGCCCCCTTCGGCGAAGTGCGCAGTGCGCAGGTAATTCAGGACCGCGACACTGGTAGTAGCAAGGGTTTTGGATTCGTGGAAATGGCCGACGATAATGCGGCGCGTGAGGCCATCAAGGGCCTGAACGAGCAGCAGCACGAAGGCCGCGCGCTGATCGTCAACGAAGCCCGTCCGCGCGAAGAGCGCAGCGGCGGCGGTGGCGGTGGTGGTGGTGGCGGTCGCCGCGGAGGAGGTGGCGGTGGCGGGCACGGTCGCCGCTACTAAAGTCGCCGCGACTAATGTCGACTGCTACTAATGTCGACTGCGGCCAAAACAGCAGAGTGGGCCGGCGAGCTTAGGCTTTGCCGGCCCACTGCTTTTAGCAACCACCCGACTTTGTGAAAACTTACGGCGCCTTGCCGGGAGCCACGAACGATTCGGCGCGAATCGAAAGCTCCTCCAGCACAACGTCGACGCCGCTCTGTTTGCTGAATGCACGAGCGTAGACCTTCACGCGCAACGCGTCGGCGTCGCCGGCCCGTTCCTCCGAGAGCAAGCGGTAGTCGTCAGAACCGTATTCGCCGAACAGAAAGTAGATCATCGGTCCGCTGCGCACGATCTTCAGCTTGCCGGACGCCGCCGCGATCGTGTTGCCTTTGAGCATGCTCGGCCGGTCGAGCTTGCCGGGCAAGTCGCGGGCGTAGATCGATTGCAGCACGTGCTGGCCGTCCTCCCGCTGCCGCCGCTCGAACAGCAGGTCGGCGTTGTCGGAACCGTTCAGCCGCAGTTGCAGATCGATGCCGGGACCCCAGGCTTTGGGGCCTGAAACCGTTTTCAGCCCGCTATAAACCGCCACGACTTCAAAGTCGCCGCGGAGCCGGAAGTTCGTCTCATAACCCACGGCGTTGGGCTTTTCTTGATTCGCCGGCAACACGATCCTGGCGCCGCTGGCCGGCCGTGTGATGTACTTCGCGGCATTTTGCCCAGCAGGCGACAACTGGGCGGCGAGCGGCTTGCCGCCGCGAAAATCGTATTTGAATTCGGCGACGACCTTCTTCGGATCGAGCGCGGCGCGCACGGCCGGGGAGACGGCCAGTTCCTGCTCGGCGAGCGGGGGCAGCGACTTCGGCCAGTCGCCTCGGTAGACCACGTTGCGCACACGGGCTTCGGTTTGCGCGGCGTCGTGATACAGCCCAAACACCCGCTGATTCGTCGGCTCGAGGTCGCGCTGGTACACTTCAACGCCGTTAAGCTGCAAGGTGACCGTATCGCCCACAAGCGTCAGCCGCACGCGGTTCCAGGCCCGATCGTTGAGGGGCAACATCGCCGGGCCGCGGCGGTTCTGCGGCTCGGTCGCGCGATTGTCGGGCGTCAAGCCGGAGCGATCGTGCTGAGCGTCCGAGAGCCAATGGATATCGACGCCCGACGGCTCGAGCAGCAAAGCCAGCCGGTCGATGGCCGGCGCGACCGCCGCTTCGCCGGCCTGATAATAGAATTCATAGTCGATCTGGCCGTCTTCGAACAGCGGACGATGATACTGCAATAGACTCTGGCGCGTGCCGGCGGTGTGGGCCAGCTTGCGGCCAAAAATCTCTTCGCCGCGCTTCTCCCAATTCGGCCCGTCGCCCGCCACCGACTCGCCGTAGTATTCCGCCAGCCAGGCGTCGAGATTGGCCGCCGCCGACAAGCGCAGCTCGGCAGGCACCTGCGGCGTGCCGGTGATGCGGACCTGCCGTGCTTCGGCGTTGAACAGTCCCCACGAGCGAAAGACCAACCAGGGATCGGGTTCGTCGGGCAAACGCTGGGTGACGATTTGCCGGCCGTTGACAAACGCCGTGGACTGACCGTTCTTGACCGACAGACGATAGCGATACCAATGACCGAGGTCGTCGAGCGGCGGATCGATGACGCCGTTGGGCCGGCCGCGTTCGAACGTCGACTGCGTGTAGCTCTTGCGGTCGTAGACAACGCCAAAAATGGAAGCGGCGTAGGAGCTGGTGATCTCTCGCCAGCCAAAGGTGCTCAGCTCGGCCTCTAACTCGAAATCTCCCCGCAAGGGCACGCCGAAATACACGTAATCGAAGTCATGTCCGGCGTAGTGCATCAGCCCGCCGGGCCGGTGCTGCCAGTGCATGGGCGGCTGTCCGCTGCCGCGGCTGACGGCGGTCGCGTGCGTGGCTGTCCGCCATTGCGTAAGCGGCGGCGGGCTGCCGAAAGACACGTTTCCGTCGGGCATCGAAGCTAGCAACGCGCGGGCGCGCAAATGACGCGCGGTGCGTTCCCAGCGGACGCCCGTTTGCGGGCTGCCGTCGGCGATCTGGTTCAGCATGGCCAGGGCGATGGGCCGCAGCGCGGGACGCTCGAAGGCCGCCCAAGCGGCCACCAGCGCGGACCAGCGACGGTATTCGGCTTCGTCTTTCGTGCTGTTCTTCGTATGCGGGTAAAGCGCGGAGAGTACCTGTTGGGCCCGATCGTCATTGTTCGTGGCGACGGCGATCAAGGCCAGCAGTGCATCCTTGCCTCGGGCGGCAAACTCGTCGCCCGCCGCCCGCGCTTCGGCCAGCGAACGCAGCTCGTCGAGCTTGCCCAACTCGGCGGCGACCGCCACCAGGTCGAGCGCCGGAACAACCAGCTCGCCTCCGCTGGACACGCGGCGCAGACGTTGATCATGCGGCGCTGTCACGCCTACCGACTCCGCCACCGGCGGCGCGGGATCGGTCGGCGTAAAGTTCCCGTACAGCCGCACCACCGAACCGCGGACCGGATCGGGCAACACCCAATCGCGTAAAAACAAGTAGCGCTCGGCTGCGGGCAGCGACCGCGCCGTCTGCCACACTTGCCAGGTGCCGAGATAGACGTTCTCTTCGCCCAACAGCGCGTCGGTCAGGCCCGCCGGGTCGATGTTTCGCTCGGCGTCGATCGGCAGAAGCAGATTGGCCAGCCGGGCCTCGCTCAGCTCGCTCGGCCAATCGTCGCCCGACAGCACGACATTGCGCACTTGCACCGCCGTGCGATCTTTATAGTGAAACAGGCTGAACAGCCGGTCGTTGCTTGCTTCCATCGGCCGGCGGTAAATCTCGCCGCCGTTCAAGACGAGCGAAAGTTCGCCGGCAGCCAACCGCAGCTCCATCGCGTTCCACTCACCGGGCTTCAGCGGCAACGGCCGCGGCCCGCGACGATGGGCCGGCTCGGCGGCGACATTGTCGGCCGGCAATTCCGTGCTGTCCGTTTCGCCGTCGGTCATCCAGTGCGGGGCCACGCCTTCCGGCTCGATCAGGAAAACGAGGCGGTCCAGCGCCGGATGGACGTGCGTGGCGTCGGGTTCGTAAAGAAACTCGTATCGCAACGTCTCGCCGTCGCGCAGCGGGCGCATGTAGTGCAGTCGGCTCTGCGACGATCCTGGCGCGAGGCCCTGCGCGCGGCGGCCGTGAATCACGCCCTCCGCCGCCCGCCAGTCGTAATCGGCCGGTCCAACCACATTGCGAAAGAGATAATAGCCGCCCGAACGATCGTTCGGTTCACCTTTGTAGATCCGGGCAGGTTGGCTCTCGTTGTAAAATTGGGCCAACCAGCCGTCCAGCCGGTCGCCTTTGACCAGTTCGACCCGCCGGGGAACGACCGGCTTGCCCGTGATCCGCACGTTACGGAAGGCGGTGCGGCGCTCGCGGCTGCTGAACAGGTCGAGCCAGGGAGCGCAGGAACTTGGCGCGTCGTCGCGATAGACCGGTTTGCCGTTGACCGAAAAGCGGACCGCGTCGGGCGACACGCGGATGGCGTAGTGATTGTAGCTTCCCTGGCGCATCAGCGAGGCCGTCGGGCGCCGGATCTGCTCGTGATGCCCGACCGGCCAAACGTCCAGATGACCCGTCGTGTAGGCTTCCACGCAAAGGCCGCCGTAGCCAAGATTGGCTTCGGCCCACATGCCGTCGAGCAGATCGGCGGTAATCTCAAAGGTACCGGTCAGCGGATAGTCGAAAATGAAGTGGTCCGATTCTCCGCCGCCGACATGCACCGCCTGGCGTCCGTCGACCGCCCACCAGGGCCGAGCGGCGCCGGAACGATGCATCGACGCGGAGATGAAAAGCGCCGGCTGCCAGGGAACTAATTCATCGACCCGGTCCTTCCGCTGCTGGCCCAGCCGCCTCGCCGTTTGATCGGCCACGTCGATCCGCAGGTGTGACAGCAGCGGATGATTTTGACTTTGCTGGGCATGCGTGAGCAGCGTTGCCAGCATCCCCATTCCCACATCGCCTAAAGCCGCGTTGGACGCGCAGGCGTTCGCCGCGAGGTACTCGGCCCCAGGAAGACCGCTCGCCCTCCAGGCCTGGGCGGGCGGCGTGCTCGCCAGCTCGGCCGCCAGCGCCGTGGCCGCCTCACGCACGTTTTCGGGCCTGCGCCGTGCAAGTTGGACGACGATTTCCAGCGCGGCGGCGTTCTCGATTTTCTGGTCCGGATCGTGAGCGGCCTCATGTGCGAGCTTGGCCAGCTCATCGAGCTGGCCGCCGGCCTGTGCCGCTTCGACGAGCATCGTGAGTGTGCTCATCAGGTCGCCGGAAGCGTTACTGAACTTCGTCAGGCCGCCGGATGAACGATTCTCCGCTGCGGCTGAAGCACTGGCGACGTCATGAAAGGCTTCGGGCAATTCCTCTTGCGGCACGAATGCCGCCAGCAGGCGCACCGATTTGCGGTCTTTGGCCGGCAGCGACCACTGCTTGAGTTTTTCGTAGCGTTCGGCGGCCGGCGCCGAGGCAAGCTGCCGGACCAACGCGACCACGGCCGGGCCGACGTCGATCTGGCCATAGTTGGACCCGATCTCGGTGTCGGCATATTGCCCCAGCATGTCGAGCGCCTCGTCGAACTGGCCGGCCGTGGCCAGCTCGGTCGCCACCTTGGCAAGCTGCTGCTTGCGGCGGTAGATGCCGTAGTCGCCGGTATACCGGACGTTCATTTGCTGGCAGACGGCCAGGTAGTCGAGCAGGCTTTTGCGGCCGGCCTCGACGGCGCCGTGCCGCAATTGGTGCCGGGCCAACAGCAGCAGCAGGCTGGCCGCCGGCTCGTCGTTCGACTGTTGGTTCGGCTGGGCGGACAAGTTCTTGGCCGCCGTTTCGACGATGCCGACGGCCTTCGGCGCCAGCTCGCCGTCGTCCAGCGCGGGCAGGGCGGCGTGGCAGGCCATCTCCGCCGAGCTTTGCAGCGTTTCACCGGCGATGCGCTGCCGCAGCCAATCGAAGCTCGCCGTCGCGGCCTGGCGATCGCCCGTGGCCAGGGCCAATTGCGCCAAGAGCACGTAGCCGGGCAACTGGGCCAACGGCTGTTCCAAACGCCCGTTGACTCGCTGGCGCAAGCGGTCGGCGCAGCCGGCGCGCGTCGCCCAGTCGACGAGCAGTTTGCCGGCGCTTGTCGGGTTGCGCAGCGAGCCGACGGTCAAGGGTGGAGCGTAAAGCAGGATTTCTCCAGGTCTGCCCGCCGGCATGACGGCCTCGACCAAGGTTTGATAGACCGCCTCGGGCGGGGCCGCGCGCCGTTTCCAAAGCGCGTCGAGCCGGCTGAGCCGCTGCTCGACGCGTTGAGCAATTTGCGACTGGTCGTTGTCGGGCTGGTTCGACCGCGAGCGAACAACCATTCCGGGACCGCCGCGCTGCATGGCCTTCATGGGCACGGCCGGCGGGCCGGCCCGCAGCACCTCGCGCACCGCGCGCAGGCTCAATTCGTGCAGCTTGTGCTCGGCCGCCAGCGCGGCGATGTCCATCGCCTGGTCGAACTGTTGCAGCGTGGCGACGGGCAAGCCGACAGGTTTTGTTGCCGGGTTTGCCGGTCGAGCGGTCGGCGCCGCGGGGCGCTGCGCCTGATCGATATACTGGTATGTGACGAGGGTAGCGGCCGCGATGTTTGCCGCCAGTTTCAGCCGATGGCTGGGGCAGAGCCTGGCCGGATCGACGTTGGACAACAGAGCAAGCGAGGTGGCCAGGCGATGCCCCGGTTGGTCGGCGCCGGGGCATCGCCTGGCCGCACTACCGTGAGCGAACGTACGGGGTTTTTCGCGGCCAGGCTCTGCCCCAGCCACCGCCGACCTAAAGGCTGAAGGTAGAATGACGAAGGTAGAAAATGGGTTTCTGCCTTCTGCCTTCATCCTTCTGCCTTGTCCCTGATGGTGGGCCGGCGCTCGCAAGCTCGCTTTTTCCACCCTACGGCTTGCTCCCTCGCTCCCGCGCTTCTTTTCCGCGGGTGGTGGCAGCACCAATTGCAACATCTCGCCCCACGACCGTTCGGCCGCCGCATGATCGCCGCGGTCGAGCTCGGCCTGGCCCCGCTCGCGCAACATGGCCAGGGCATAAATCGCATCGAGCTGCCGCCGCGCGGCCTGCAAGGCGCGCTCGGCGAACTTGTCGCCCGCATCGCGCAGCGGCTCCTGCTTGACACACTCGCGGGCAACCAACCACAGACCGATTTGCCGCGCGGCCTCGGCCCGTTGACGCGCGTTGGGGCGAGCGCCGTCGGGCAATTCTTCCAGCGGCGTCTCGGCCACCAACTTTTGCAAACGCTCGACCGCCGCTGAAATCGGGTCCGCTTTTCCGCCTGCCAGCGCCTCCAGCACGGCGGCAATCTGGACGGAAAAATCGCGCGGGTGATCGCTCACGAGTTGCTTCACGCGAGAATTGGCCAACTCTTGCGCGTCCGGCACGGAACCGGCCGATTTGAGCACGCCGGCCAGCATGCTCGTCAACTCAGCCCGCGCCAGGTCGCGGGGCTGAACCATCAACATCAGGTCGATCGCCGCGCCGTCGCCCGCCTCCTTGCCGGCCGGCTTCAGCAGCGCGTCGACCGCGCGTCGCAGGCCGTCGGGCTTGAGGCCCTGCATCGCCTTGGCCATCCCCTGTTCGACCTGCTGCTTGAGGTAGCTGCCGCCGAATTGTTGCGCCAGCTCGAACGATTCGCTGTCGGCCAGCAGCTCGTTGTAGATTTTCGCCGCGTCAGCGGCATAGCCCAGTTCGAGCAGTTGCTGGCCGACCGAGTTCCGGTTTTGCACCTGCTGATAAGCCGCATAATTGGGATCGTAGTTCGCATAGTCTTTTTCTTTGGCAAGCTTCAGCACCAGGGCGCGGCCATCCTCGTCGCGGCCCGCCTTGTGATAGATTCCCACCAGGCGTTTGAGCGGACTGTAGCTGAAGTTCGTCCGCACGTCGGAGCTGTCGACGGTGCTCTCGTAGAGCTTCATCGCCAGGTCGTTCAGTTCGCCGCGGTTTTCCAGCTCCTGGCCGGCGACCCAGCAGGCATAGGACGGCATCGGCGATCGCCGGTCGGCCAGCAACTCCTCGATCGCGGCGCGGCTTTGGGCCACCTGACCGCGGCGGGCCTCGACCAGACCCAACAGCAACTTGCCGCTCGTCCACTGCGGGAATTTTTTGACGGCCGTTGCCAGCTCCGCGCTGAGCGGCTCCAGCTCGTTGCGCTTGGCGGCGCCGTCCAGAAAGCGCGTCACGAGGCTGTTCACGCGGCCGTCGCCGCTGAACGACATCACGCTGCTCACGCCGGCCCAGGCGTCGGGCACCGCGGCGTCTCCACGCGGGATGAGGGCGTCGCGAGCATAGTCGTAGGCCTCCTGCGTCTCCCAGAAGGTGTTGTCATACATTTGAGAGATGATTTGCGCCCGCTGCGCCGGAAACGCCTCCCAGGCCCGCTTGAAAAGTTTCATCGCCAGCGGCCGCTGGTTGTCATTGCGCCCCATGTTTTGGATGAGGTTCGTGATCATGTAATACTGGCCGATCGCCTTCAGGTCGATCTCTTCCAGCAGCTTGACCAGCTCTTCTTCCTTCTTGGCCTGGCGGAAGGTCTGCTCCACTTGCCAATAGTTGTTGCCGAACAAACGCGGCTCTTTCTTGATGGCGGCCCGGTAATGCTCGACGGCCGCAGCGGGATCGCCCGACTGCGAGAGTTGCTGCGCCACCTGATATTGCAGCCGCGCGTCGTCGGGCCGGGCGGCGGCCATCTGCTGATACAACTCGGCGCTCTTTTTGCGATCGCCGGCCGCCTGATAGTATTCGGCCAGCGTCTGATAGATCTGCACCGAGTGCGGCGAGTTCTTGAGCTGGGCCTCGGCCCGCGCGATCATGTCTTTCAGCTTGCCGGTGCGGGCCAGCACCGTGATGGCCTGCCCGCGGGCCGCGTCGTCGGGCGTCTGCCCCATATTCGGATCGCGCTGTCGGCCGGGCACGCGACGCAGGATTTGATGCGCCACCTGGGCGGCCACGTCGGGCTTGTTCTGCCCCTGATATTGCAGCATCAAGGCCATCAGCGCGCCGCTGCGGTTGCCGGCCTGACGCTGGGCACGGGCCATGACGGCTTCGGCCAGATCGTGCATGCCCAACTGCCGCATCTGCGCGGCCAGCTCCACCTGCATCTCGGCGTCGAGCCGCAGCCCGAACAGCCGTTCGGCGGCCTGCCGCGCCCGCTCCAGGTCGCCCGATCGCACCGCCACGCGCAAGGCCAGCAACTCGCGGCGCTGCATCGTCGATTGGTCGAGCGGCGTCACCGCGTCGGCGAGGGCCAGGGCCTCGTCCAGGTCGCCATTGGTCTCGCGCAGCTCGGCCAGGTCGAGCTTCAGGTTCAGGTCGTCGGGGGCCAGTTCGCAGGCACGGGCAAAGTCGTCGACCGCCTCGCGCGGCGATTCTTCCCACGACTGTACGTAAGCCAGCGCCAACTGCGGATAGATGCGTTCGGCGGCCGGCGCGTCGCCCGTCGCGGCGGCACGCAGGTGGGCCACCAGGTCGCTCAGCAGGTCGTCGCGCTTATAAAGTTCGTAGGCGTTCCGCAGCAACTGGATGGCGTTGAAATCAAAGTAGTTGTTCGGCAACGGAAAGGCCACGCGGATGTTCTTGGGGGTCTTGCCGACATAAATGGTGAAGTAAGGCAGGGATGCGACCGAGGTGGAACGGCGCGCGGCCGTCGGGCGAGCGGCGGTCCGCTTTTGTTGCAGGACGTATGCCCAATAGCGATCGTAGAGCCGCAAGATGTCGCCATAGCGCTTCGCATCGGCCAGCTCCCCCATCAGCCGATTTAGCGGGCTGGCGATGTTGTAGCCATAGTTTTGAACCATGCTTCCGCCGCCGCGGCTGGCCGGTTGCTTCGCCAACCGATCGAGCAATTCGAGCGTGCCTTCCATGTCGCCGCGCTGGCCGGACAGCGTCAACATGGTGGCGATCGATATCCCTTGATCTGCCTTGGCCAGCGCCTGGCGATAGATCTGCTGCTCTTCGTCCGTGCGCTTGGCACGCCGCAGTTCCGTGGTCACGTTGTTGACGATCATTTGCCCGTAGTAGCCGGCTTGTTCGAACAGCTCCGGCCGCTTCTGCTGGATGTTGCGGTAGGCGGCCAACATCCGCTCCAATTCGTCGGCCGCCAGCGGCTCGACGTTGTCGGTGTCGTCGTTGTTGCGGACCACGCGCACGTTTTGCTGGACGGTACGGTTGCCCAGCGAGGCCAAGTAAACGAACTGCCCCGTCGGATCGTCGCCTTCCGCCAGCGCCTTGGCGGCGGCGAACGTTTCCGGGTAGTCTTGCCGCACGGACTGCAAATAATACCAGTCCCAGCGTGTACGCGCCATGCGGTCGAGATTCTTCGATTTTTCGGCCTCGTCGCGCGCCGCACGTTGTTCCGCCAGGAACGCGTCCTGTTTCTTTTCCTTCTCGGCAAAGGCCAACAGCCAACCCAAGGCCGCCATCCGCGCCTGGCCGAAATCGCCGGGCGTCCAAAGCTGGGGCTGGTTTCCGTAATACTGCTGCACCTGCAGGCCGGTGGCATTGCGAATCTGGTAGCTCATCTGCGCACGGTTTTGCACCGGCAACGATTGGGCGAAAGGCGACAGTTGACGCGCCGAGACGCCCGCCGGTTTGCGGGCCTCGCGGCCCTTGAAGGCCTTCGTTGCGGCGTTCGGCTCGTCGTCGTTCAGCCGCAGCGCCAGAATGGCCCGGCAGCGGGCCGCGGCCTCCTGGGGCTTGTCGTCGGCCAGCACGGCCACTTCGCGGTAAAGCGCTTCCCAATTGTTCGGCTGCTCGCGCAGAATCCGCTCGGTCACGGCCAGCGCGGTGTCGCGCTTGCCCGAACCGATCAGGCTGTCGATCGCTTTGAAGATTTTTTCGGGTTCCTCTTCCTTTTCGGTCAGATGCTGCCAGATGGTGCCGGCCTCTTCGGTCGCTCCGGCGCGGGCCAGCAACATGGCCAGCCGCGTCTCGGTTTCTTTGCTGGGCGCCAGATGCACCAACTGCTGCTGATACTTGGCGGCCTCGGCCACGTCGCCTTCGGCTTCGAGCAAGGTCGAAAGCTGCTGCAAAAGCTGCGTGTCGCTGGGGTTCTGCGACAACAGCCGCACCAGTTCCTGCCCGGCCGTGCCATAGTCGCCGGCGGAGTGATAGGCCTGCGCCACGCAGATGCTCAGCTCGCGCGACTCCTTGGCTTCGCGCCGCAAACGTTCCAGCCGCTCCAGCAAGCGGTCGAACTGGTTGGTTTGCAGATAGAGGTCGGCCAGCCGCGACACCACGTCGAGCTTGGGCTCCAGCTCGCCGGCCTTCTCGAAGGCCCGCCAATACAGCTCGATCGCCTCGTCGGTGCGAAACCGGTCGGCCAGCGCCTTGGCCAAGGTGAGCAGCACTTTCGGCTCGCTGGGGTTGGCCCGCAACGAGCGTCGCAGCGTCTCCAACCCTTCGTCGTTCTGGCCGAGCTGGAAACAAAGCTCGGCGAAGAATTCGTAATGCTCCGGGTTGCCCGGCGCGGCGGCCAGCAGATCGCGGCCGGCGGCCAAGGCGTCGTCGCGGCGGCCGAGGCGGGCTTCGAGCTTGGCCACCTCGGTCAAGTAGAGCGTCCGCGAGCGGCGGTCGATGGCCGCCAGCTTGCGATACGTCTGGGCCGCATCGAGCAGGTTGCCCGACGCTTCTTCGATCCGCGCGGCCGCCGTCAACGCGACCACCGATTTGCCGTCCCGCTCCAGCGACTTGTTGATGGCCGCGGTGGCTTCGGGAAACTGCCGGGCAGCCTCGCGCAAGCGGGCCAGCCGATACCAGCCGGCCGCGGCGGCGTCGCCCGCCTCAAGCTGTTTGGCCAAGGCGTCGATTACGGCCGTCAGCCGCTCGGCCCCCTCGAAGACCTTGATTTGTCCCTTCAGCACTTCCTCGCGTTCTTCGTCGTTCTCGGCCAGCTTGTCGGCCTGGTCAAGCTGCGCGAGTGCCGCGTCGAATTGCCGGTCCTGGCCAAGCAGGTCGGCGTACTTGAGCTGCCGGGCGAAATCGTCGTTTTCCAACTCGCAGGCCTCGCCCATCGTTTTCACGGCTTCCTTCAGATAGCCGAAGCCCGACAACACCTCGGCCAGCCGCGCCAGGTTTTTGGCGTTGCGGTTCGGCGCCGCGGCGATGGCCCGCCAGGTGGCCAGCGCTTCGTCGGACCGCTTGAGCGTGTGATAGTACTCGCCGAGATACTCGCGATATTGCGGCGATTCGGGATCGAGCTCGACCGCCCGGCGATAGTATTCCAGCGCCTCGTCGGGCATCTCGGCGTGGCGGAACAGGTCGGCCACTTGCGTGGCGGCCAGCGGATCTTTCGGCCGCGCGGCAGTCAACCGCCGCCAGACGTCGGCCGCCGCCTTTTTGCGTTCGGTTTCGTCGCGCGACTTGTCGCGCAGGATGATTTGCCCCCACTCGCGCAGATAGTCGGGATTGTTGGGGTCGGCCTTGTCGAGCGCCTCGTACTGCGCGATCGCTTCGGGCCAACGCTGGTCGTAAACCAATTGCCCGATGAACGTCCGCCGAAGCTCCTTGCGCGAAGGGGCGAGCTTGATCGCCTTTTCCAGCCAGGTCTGGGCTTCGGGCACGCGGCCCTGCGTGGCCAGCGTGTGGGCCAGACGGGCCATGCCGTCGACGTCGTCGCCGTGCTTCTCCAGCCAGGCGGTGTAATACTTGGCCAGGCCGGCCTGGTCGTCGTTGCGCAAAAACGCTTCCTCGATGCGGCGGCGAACTTCGCGATAGAGCCAGCTATCGGGGTTCAGGTCCGCCAGCATGTTCTCGAAATCGCCCAGAGCCTGCGTGGTCTGGCCGAGCTTCAGCTCCAGCTCGCCGGCCTCCATGCGAAACAGCGATTGCCGATAGCGGTCCTTCGTAGCCTGCGCCAGTTTTTTGTAGCGGGTCAGGGCCTCGGCGTGCTCGCCCTCTTCGGCCAGCGTCGAGGCAATCTGCTCCTCGACGCGGGCATCGTTGGGAAACAGTTTTTCCAGCCGCGTCCAGACGGCCAGCGCCTGCTGGTTGCGTTGGGCGCGTTGATAAACGCGTCCCAGGGCCTGGAACACGTCGAGCAGTTCGGCGGGCGGCGGCTTGCGCTCGATGGCCCGCTCGAAGGCCGCGGCGGCGGCTTCGGGCTGGCCGACCAGCACCAGCGACTGGCCCAGGTAATAGGGCGCGAGGTAGTTTTTGGCCTCCGCCTTTTCGGCCTGTTGGAAAGCGGCCACGGCGGCCGCGTCGTGTCCGCGTTGCGATTCGAGCAGGCCCACGATCATCCAGGCCGCGGCGTCGCCGCCGTCTTCGGCGGTCCGCGCGCGATACTTTTCGACAAGCTGATCGAGCGTGCCGCGTTCGACGTGATGGCCATAAATGCGATCGAGCGCCGTGCCGCGTCGCGGGTTCTTTTCGAGCACCGTCAGGAACCGCTCGACGATTTGCCGCTGGCGATCGTCCTCGGCGTCAGCGTCGGCCGTCGCAGGCGCCGCTTCCGCCGTCGGTTTGGCGGGTTTCGCGGCGGGCTTTGTGGAACGGGCCGCCGGGGCCGCGGGTTTCTTTTCACTGGTTCGGGCCGGCGGTTTGGCGGCCGGCTTCTTGGGCGAGGTTTGTCCAAGTGCAATGCCGCCGGCGGAAATGAACAACACCAGCAGCCACGCGAGTGCCGACCCCGAAGGCGCGGCTTGCTGCGGCTCGGCATCCAGGAAGGTAACGTGATGGCCGTAGCGTGCGGTATCGATGCCAACGCCGATGGACACGACAGCGGAGTTAGGGGGACGATGGGACATCGTGATTCTCGCAAAGGGGTTGAATGGAACAAGCCGGGGTCGTGAGCCTCCTCCGCAGTCCCAATGAGGTCGGCGATCCTTGTGATGAGCGGTCGAGCCGCATGATGCAACAAAGCCTCACTCAAAGGCCGGAGGGATCAATCTGAAAGAAGAGGTCAATGCCTCAGGGGCTAAAAAGATCTCCTCGCGGCTCCCGTAACCTCCGGTCTGCCATGACCGAAGGTCGTGGTCTACGAACAAGCAAATCGCGTCATACAAGGGCCACGACGCATCTTGCTGTTCGACAACCCAGGGTTGCGCTGCGCTCCACCCTGGGCTATCGAATGACGCCCGTACCGGGCTACGGACGACCGCGGCGCGGCGCGTGATTATCGATCACCTGGAGCGGCGCTACGGCCGCCGCTTCAATACCGTCTGGGCCTTCGTGCGCTTCGCCGAAGACGCGAAACTTGGCCTCGACTTCACCACGCCGCCCGTTCGCCCCGACCCCCCAAGATGCAGCTTCCCCCGCCGTGAAGAGTAACCTTTTCGGCAATGCCGCACGCCCCGACTCGCCGGCCCACGCCGCGCAAGCTCGGCGAAAGGGCCTACCATTGAGGACCGACCTGGATAAAAACGCGCATACTCCGTAGAATGTGATAGCATTTCTATCCAGCACCCGCAAGCACCGCAAATGGCTACTGCGAACGAACACGCCCAGAAGGACTTCGGCAGACTTGGGGATATCTTCCCAACGAGCGAAGCGCTCGCGGTGGGCATCCATCCGCGCACACTCTATGCCATGAGAGACGCCGGCGAGCTGGAGCACCGGCGAGCTGGAGCACCGGCGAGCTGGAGCACCGGCGAGCTGGAGCAACTGGCGCGCGGCGTTTTTCGGCTCGCCAGCCTACCGCCGCTCAGTAATCCTGATCTGGCCAAAGTCGCTAAGCGTGTGCCACAAGGCGTTGTCTGCTTAATCTCAGCGCTGGCCTTCCATGAACTTACAACGCAGGTTCCGCACGAGCCTAAACAAAAGCGCCGCGCGCGGCGCTTTTGTTTAGCAGCGCGCCACCGGGGGGCGTGCGGCACGCGCTCGAGGTGCTCCAGGACCTCAACGTGCCGCTGAGGGACGTGCAACCGAAGTCGCACCGGTTCCGGAACGTTGGACGCGACAAACGTGTCGCCTGCCGCGTCGGCCGAGGCCCTGCGGACGCTCCGTCGGAACCTGTTCGGACCCCCGGTGATCGTGTAGGACTACCCGGAAATCTTCAAGGTCCGCGGCGACCGCTGCCTCCGCCGGAGTGTCGGAGCTACAGGTTCCGTGTACCATGGACTTGGAAGATCGTACATCCGCGTGCCGAGGTCGCAGGCGTGCGTGCTCGGCGGAGGGCGGCGAAAAACGCGGCGCGGTCGATCGGCTTGGTACACACGTCGTCGCAGCCGGCCGCCCGGCACTTGTCGTGCTCGGTGCTGAGCGCGTGTGCCGTCAGGGCGATGATCGGGCTGCGATAGCCGGCCGCACGCAGGCGGCCCGTGGCTTCATAACCGTCCAGAACCGGCATCTGCATGTCCATCAGAATCAGGTCGAAGGCGGAGCCTTGACGGAGTTCGTCCATCGCCAATTCGAGGGCCGACTGGCCGTTGTCGGCCAGGGCGACCTCCGCCCCGGCGCTTTGCAACACATAGCGAATCAGCCGCTGGTTGTCGGCGCTGTCTTCCGCCAGCAAAATGCGGCAGCCGGCCAGCCAAGCATGGTCCGCACCGCGAGAAATCGCGGCATCGTGTGGTGCGGCATCGTCACGCCGCGCCGTGGCATCGTCGGCGTTGTGCCACCGCGTTCGGGCGACCGGCAGGCTGACCGTGAAACAGCTTCCCTGCTCCGGTTCGCTGGTCACCTCGATCGACCCGCCCATCATCTGCACCAGGCGGCGACAGATCGCCAGTCCCAGGCCCGTGCCGCCATAGCGCCGCGAAGTCGACCCGTCGGCCTGGCTGAACGGGCGAAACAATCGGCTCAACTCCTTCCCGCTCATGCCGATGCCGGAATCGCGGATGGCGACTTCGAGGCTGCCCGGTTCGGTCCGCGGTCCGCGCCAGCGTATCGCCACATGCACCGCGCCGCGCTCCGTAAACTTGACGGCGTTGCCCACGATATTCACCAGCACCTGCCTCAACCGCGTCGGATCGGTTTCAACGGCGTCGGGCAATTCCGCGTCGAAGCACGCTTCCAGCCGCAGACTCTTGGCCGACGCCGCCGCCTCGAACAGCGCCAGCACGTCGTCGACGAGTTGCCGGGGGGAGAAAAAGCCCAACTCCACTTCCAATTGTCCGGCTTCGATCTTGGAGAGATCGAGAATGTCGTTGATCACCTGCAGCAGGTGCTCGCCATTGCGATAAATGGTGGCCAAGGCCTCGCCGTGGCTGATCCGCTCGACTTCGGCCGGGTTTCGAGCGGCCTCCCGCAGCAGCTCGGTGTAGCCGAGGATGGCGGTGAGGGGGGTGCGGATTTCGTGGCTCATGTTGGCCAGGAACTCACTTTTCGCGCGGTCCGCGGCCTGCGCGGCGAAAAGTGCCCGCTCCAGCGCCGCGCGTTGCCGGCGTTCGAGCGCCTTGAAGACGAACGTCAGGCCCGCGGTACACAGGACGATTCCCAACAGGCCCGCCAACTGCAAGAAGCGCAAGCCGGCGGCCGTGCAGGGCGATGGAAAGTCGACGCCTCCTTCCCGGGCCGCAAACAGTCCGCACAGGGTCAGCACGCCGAGCAGCGTCCAAACGGTCGCCCATCGCATGCCGGCCACAAAGGCGGCGATGATCGGCAACGACACATACCAAGGCGTCACCGCCGCCGCGGGGCCGCCCGTGACCAAGGCCAAGGCCGTGTACGTGCCAAAGGCCAAGGCCACCAGTAAATTGCCGCATAGTCTGGCACGCCGCGTGGCGCGAAGGACGAACGGAATGGCCACCAGCAGTAACGCCGCGATCAGAAGGATGTCGGCCCCGGCCGGTATGCCGAGGAATTGATAAACAGCGACAAAAATCGGGATCCAGACGCTCATGGCCAAACAAAAGGCCAGCACGCGCCGCGCCCGCTCGATCTGTTGCGGAGAACTTTGTAAAGGAAGGAACCAACACCAGAGAGTCAGCACGGCGTGGCGCAGACCGTCGAACGCCCAACGCGTGCGCGCCGGCGCAGCGGAGGAAGAGCGTCGACCTTGCCCAGCGTGACAAGCAGCCATAGCCAGCCCGTATGGTGTTCGTGGGCCGGAACGGCCCGTTCCAGCAAGCATAGCTTGTGTTGGTGGCTGGGGCAGAACCTGGCACCCTGTTTTCCGTCACAGCATCGTTGAATGGGAACCGGCGACGAACTCCTCGGCCTCGCGCCGCCCCACTCGCCGGCGGATGGCGGCAAAAAACGTGGCCCGCTCGATCGGCTTGGTACACACCTGGTCGCAGCCGGCTCTGCGGCACTTGTCGTGCTCGGTGCTGAGCGCGTGTGCCGTCAGGGCGACGATCGGGCTGCGATAGCCGGCCGCACGCAGGCGGCCCGTGGCTTCATAACCGTCCAGAATCGGCATCTGCATGTCCATCAGAATCAGGTCAAAGGCGGAGCCTTGCCGGAGTTCGTCCATCGCCAATTCGAAGGCCGACTGGCCGTTGTCGGCCAGGGCGACCTCCGCCCCGGCGCTTTGCAACAAATGGCGAATCAGCCGCTGGTTGTCCGCGCTGTCTTCCGCCAGCAGAATGCGGCAGCCGGCCAGCCAAGAGTCTTCGGCGCCGCGGGAAACCGTTGTGCCGCGCGGCGCAGGGTCGTCGTCGCTTGCCGTCCTGGCGCCGTCGGTGTTGCGCAACCGCGTTCGGGCAACCGGCAGGCTGACCGTGAAACAGCTTCCCTTTTCGGGTTCGCTGGTCACCTCGATCGTTCCGCCCATCATTTGCACCAGGCGGCGACAGATCGCCAGTCCCAGGCCCGTGCCGCCATAGCGCCGCGAGGTCGATCCGTCGGCCTGGGTGAACGGCTCGAACAACCGGCTCAATTCCTGCTGCGTCATCCCGATGCCCGAATCACGGACCGCGAACTCGATGCGACCGGGACCCGTTCGCGGTCCCTTCCACTTCGTGTCCACGCACACCGCCCCCTTCTGCGTGAACTTGACGGCATTGCCGACGATATTCACCAGCACCTGTCTCAACCGCGTGGGGTCGGCCTCGATGGCGTCGGGCAACTCGGCGTCGAAGCACGACTCCAATTGTAGATTCTTGGACGTGGCCCGTGCCTCAAACAATTCCATCGCGTCGGTTACGATTTGCCGGGGCGAGATCAAGTTCCGTTCCAAATCCAATCGTCCCGCTTCGATTTTGGAGAGATCAAGAATGTCGTTAATCACCTGCAGCAGGTGTTCGCCATTGCGATGAATCGTTTCCAAGGCGTCGCTGTGACTGATCCGCTCCATCTCGACTGGATTCCGACCGCCGTCTCGCAACAGCTCGGTGTAGCCGAGAATCGCGGCAAGCGGGGTGCGAATTTCGTGGCTCATGTTGGCCAGGAACTCGCTCTTGGCGCGGTCTGCCGCCTGCGCCGCCAGCATGGCGGCTTTCAGCGCCGCTCGCTGCCTGAGTTCGATGGCCTTAAAGACGAGCGTCAGTACGGCGATGAACAGAACGAGACGCATCAACGCAGCCCATTGCAACACGTGCAAACTGGAGGCCGTGAACGGCGAGGGAAAACTGGCGCCCATCTCCCTGGCCGCGAATAGCCCGGAGGCCGTCAGCAAAGCAATCGAGGTCCAAAACGTGCCCCACCGCGCGCCGGTGACGAAAACGGCGATAATCGGCAACGACACAAACCATGGCGCCACGGGCGCCGCGGGGCCGCCCGTCACCAGCGCCAACGCCGTGAAGGTGCCCAGGGCCCAGCCCACCAGCAGGTTGCCGCACAGCATGGGACATTGGCCATACCGGAGCAAGAACGGGATGGCCACCAGCAGCAGCGCCGCGACGAGGAGAATATCGACGGCAGGCGATACGCCCAGGATCTGATAGGCGACGCCGGTGATCGGCACCCAAACGTTCATCCCCAGGCAAAAGGCGAGCACCCGCTGCGCCATATCGCTTTGGTCCGGCGAAGGGTCTTTTGGCAGGAACCAGCGCCAAGTCCACAACACCGCGGCCCACAGCGCGTCAAACGGCCGGCGGCTGTGCGTCAGTGCGGCGGAAAAAGAGAACATCAACCTTGCCTGTCGTGACAAGAAGCCATAACCGACCCCATGGATGAATGTGGGCCGGAACGGCCCTGTCGGGAAAGCCTAGCTTTTCGCTGGTGCCCGCACCTTCAAAGAGAATCGTGTGTTTCCAGCCGGCCAGGCGGCGGCATCGCTCCCGGCGGCACGATGGACGAAACCGGCCCGGCATAATCGCTACGAACCTCCGTCGCGGGCTGCGCCACAGAAGACGGCGATTCGCGTTCCTCATCGACCGGGGCCTCGCTGGGGTGCCGGCCGTTGTCGCCTTGGCCGATCGTCCAGTCACGCCGCTGGCGAGAACTGGGAATGTTCATCGCCTTGCGGTACTTGGTCACGGTCCGCCGCGCCACCGTCAACCCGTGCTTGGCCAGCACCTTGACCAACTCGTCGTCGCTCAAGGGGTTCTGCTTGTCTTCATGGTCGACGATCTCTTGCAGCTTCAGACGCACGGTGTCCCAAGCGACTTCTTCGCCCGAGGCGCTGACCGTGCCGCCTCCGAAGAACCGCTTGAGCGGAAAGATGCCGCGCGGCGTCTGAATCCATTTGTCGTCGACTGCCCGGCTGACCGTCGTGACATGCACGCCCACCTTGTCGGCGATCTGCTGCATCTTCAAGGGCTCGATGAACTCCGGACCCTTGTTGAGGAACTCGGTCTGATAATCGACGATCGCCTGGGCCACCCGCGTGAGCGTGTTGCGGCGCTGCTCGATCGAGTCGATCAGCCATTGCGCCGAGTTCACCTTGCGCTTGATCCATTCGCGCTCCGCCTCGGTGGCGTTGCCCTGTTGCAGCAGCTTGCGGTAATAGGGGCTGATGAACAGCGTCGGGGTCCGACCGTCTTCCAGCACGATCTTGTATTTGCCGTCGTCGCCCACCTCCAGAAAGATGTCGGGCGTGACCGTGGGCGCATGAACGTCGCCGAAGATCGCGCCCGGCTTGGGATTGAGCTTTCGCAGCTCGCTCAGCGTCTCGTGGATCAGGTCCATCGAGTAGCCGGTGCGGCGTTCGATCACGGGCAGGCGGTTGTGCTCCAGGTCTTCCAGGTGGCTGGAGATCAGCGTCCGCAATTGCTCGTAACAGTGCATCCCCGGCATGAGCTGCAACAGCAGGCACTCGCGCAGATCGCGGGAACCGACGCCCGGCGGATCGAGCTTGTGAATCACCGCCAAGGCCCGCTTGGCCACGTCCAGTTCGTCGGGGCCCGCCGTCGCATCGACCAGCTCTTCGAGACGCACGGGCAAGTAGCCGTTCGAATCGAGGCTGTAGATGATACGCTCGCACATGGCGCGGGTCCGCTCGTCGAGATCGAACCAGCCCAACTGGTCGCGCAGATAATCGTGCAGCGATTGCGGCCGGGCCACCATGTTGGCCATCGCGTCGTGCTTCCGATCGCCTTCCTCGGCCATCCGCGTGCTGCTCATCCGGGGCCGCTCTTCGAAGCTGTCGGGCCAGTCCTCGCCCATGTTCAACAGCCGCTCGAAGTCGTCTTCGTTGTTCTTGGTCTCGTCGACGACCATCTCTTTTTCGTCGGCGGTGGGGGCGTCGGGGTTCTCCGTCTCCATCTGCTCGTCGGGCAAATCAGGATCCGAGTCGGCCCGTTCCAGGCAGGGGTTCTCGGCGATCTCCTGCTCGATGCGCTCTTCCAACGCCATGATCGGCAGTTGAAGAATCTCCATCGATTGGATCATCCGCGGGGCCAGCTTCTGCTGCTGGACCATCCTCATTTCTTGGCCGAAGGATAATCGCATATACAGTTCGTCCGTTGTCAGTGGTCCGCTGTCCGTGGCCATTCGTTGTCCGTCGGCCTCAACGGACCACGGACAACGGACCACGGACTAAAACTTTTGTCTTCCGGCCAACGCGTCGGCCAGAATCTCCTTGTTTGCAAACTCTAGCACGCTGCCGGTCGTGATTCCGCGAGCCAGGCGGGTGATCTCCACCGGTACGCCCTCGAGTTGATTCGCTATATAAAGGGCCGTGCCGTCGCCTTCCAACGTCGGATTCGTGCCCATAATGATCTCTCGAAACGATCCGGAGCGGACCCGCTCGACCAACGCGGCGATGGTCAATTGGTCCGGCCCGATGCCTTCCAGCGGCGCGATGCGGCCCAACAAAACGTGATACAACCCGCGGAAACTGGCCGCCTGCTCCAGCGCCATCAAATCGCGGGGTTGCTCCACCACGCAGAGCAGCGTTCGATCGCGCCGTGGATCGCGACAGACGGCGCACTCTTCGCCTTCCGCCAGGTTGTAGCACGTGCGGCAATATCGCACGTTTTCTTTCACATTGCGGATCGCATCCGCCAACGCCAAAGCTTCATTCTTGTGTACCCGCAACACGTGGTACGCCAGCCGCTCGGCCGATTTCTTTCCGATGCCCGGCAGCTTGGCAAACTCGTCAACCAACTTCGTGACGGATTCCGTCAGCAAGGTCACGATGGCTCGTCCTTCGTCCTTCCGGCCTTGGCCAAGGCGTCGTCGAGAGCCGGCAGCCCGAAGCCCCCGGCCAGATTGCGCATGGCGTCGGAGTGCAACTGCTTGGCCTTGACGATCGCCTGGTTGGCGGCGGCGCAGACCAGGTCTTCCAGCAGTTCGGTGTCTCCGCCCGAAAGCAGGCTGGGATCGATCTTGCATCGCAGGACTTCTTCCAGGCCGTTGACCTCCAGTTCGACCAGCCCACCGCCCGCCACGCCGATGGCCCGCTTGGTGCGCAGCTCTTCGCCCACGCCGGCCAGCCGGCCTTCGAGCTGCTTGGCCTGTTTGATCAAGGAAGTAAGGTTTCCAAACGCTCCCAACATCGCTTTATCCTTCGTTACGGTCGCGCCGCCTCCGGCTCCTCGACCTTGACGGGAAAGGCCCCGAACAATTCGCCCGCACGCCGCACCAACGGGTGTTCCGCCTTTTCCAGCAATCGCTGCTGGGGGCTGATGATTCGCTTGACTGGCGTCGGTTCGCCCACGTCCGGCCCGTCGGGAGCCACCACGAACTCGATCCGGAACCGCTGGCCGGTCGTGCGGGCCACCGCCTGCTCGAACTTGGCCATGTTCTCCGGCCGCTCGCAGTACGTCTTACAAGAAGTATACTTCTCCGGGAAAGCCGCGACCAGCCGGTTAGGCGCAGAAATTGCTACATGAGCCACCCTCCGGGCCATCTCGGCCAACATATCTCCAAGCTGGGAACCGATTTGCCCCCAAATCTCGTTCGCGTCGAGCGGCGCGGCAGCCGCCGAGGCAACCGGTTCGGCGGCGTGGACCGGCGGCGGGTCACTTAGTTCCGCGGTAGGCGGTTTTTTTTTTGCCTCGGTCGACGCGGGTGCGGCAGGCGGTCCCGCCGACAGGGGCTTGCTACGGACGGGCACCGATGCCGGCCCCGCGGCGCCACCCTCGCGCAACTGGCCGATCAGGCTCGACAGCGACTCCAAATCTTCGAGCTGGCAAATCCGCACCAGAGCCAACTCCGCCAGAATTCGCCCGTGCGTGCTGTACCGCAGCCGGGCCAGCGTTTGATCGAGAATCTGCATCACGGCCACGACGGTTGCCAGTCCAAGCTGCCTGCCGGCGGTCTCCACCGCGTCGCGGTCCGTCGTCGAACTGTAGAGCAGCAAATCGGCCGGCGCCCCGGCCACCGTGACCATCACGTCGCGGAAATATCCCAAAAGCTGGTCGATGAGCGGCCCCACGTCGCTTCCCTCGGCCAAACTGCGGTCGAGATCGCCCAGCGCGGCCGCGGCGTCGCGGGCCACCAAGTGGCCGACCAACTCGACCAATCGCCGGTCGCCGGTCGTGCCCAGCATGCGGTACACGTCGTCCAGCGTGAGGTTCGCTCCGCCGAAGGCCAGCAACTGTTCGAGCAACGATTGGCTGTCGCGCATCGAGCCGGCGGCGCGACGGGCGATCGCCTCCAGTGCGGCCGGCTCGGCTTCGACGCCTTCCGTTTCCACGATCTGACGAAGCCGGTCGGCGATCGACTTGGTCTGGATGCCCGCAAAATCGAACCGCTGGCAGCGCGACAGAATCGTGATCGGGATTTTTTCCGGCTCGGTGGTGCAGAAGATGAACTTGACGTGTTCGGGCGGCTCTTCCAGCGTCTTCAGCAGCGCGTTGAAGGCCTCCTTGGTGAGCATGTGGACTTCGTCGATGATGTAGATTTTGAACCGGGCGCGGCTGGGGCGCACGTTGACGTTCTGGCGAAGCTGCCGCATTTCGTCGATGCCGCGATTGCTGGCGCCGTCGATTTCGAGCACATCGACGTCGTCGCCGCTGCTGATGGCGTGGCAAATATCGCACTGGTTGCAGGGCGTGGCGGTCGGCCCATGAACGCAGTTGAGGGCCTTGGCCAGAATGCGGGCCGACGAGGTCTTGCCGACGCCGCGGGCGCCGGTGAAGAGGTAGGCATGTCCGACACGATTCGAAGCGATCGCCCCGGCCAGGGCCTGAGCGACGTGCTGTTGGCCGACCAGCTCGGCGAAGGTCTGCGGGCGATAGCGCCGGGCGACGACGACGTATTCGCCGGTTTGGTCCTGGGGAAGGCTGATCGTGTCAGGCATAGGCGAAGGGTTCGGGGTTCAAATCACAGGCAAGAACAAGAATCGGAGTTGATCGGCGACGGATGAGAGGCCCTCCGCACAAAGGGCTGACTGCTTATGGCTGCTGGATTTCTCCCCTGACCAGGTTTGCAGGTCCCCATTGCGGGGGCCCCTCATCGGTCGCCGACCTTTTTGGGAGCATCGACCACTGGGTACGTTTTATGCGGTGACGGCACAAAGGTCAAACGGCTTGCGGCCTGAAGCTTTTTGCTCGCCTTGTCGACGCTGTGTTCGACGCGGGGCCGTTCGTCTCCGGCCTTCAATCAGCGCTCCGGCGGCACAAGGCCGGAATGGTGGCGGGGCGATGGCGTTACTCGCCTTCCTGCGGAAGCCGAAGCACGTCATGCGCGTGGGCCCGCACCTGATCGCGAAGTGCTGATAACGCGGTTTCGGCGCGACATCGCTGGAGAGCATCGACGATCTCCAGCGCAATGCGAACGGTTGCCTTCACGTTGGCCGCATTTTGGACGGTGAATCGTCTCGTCTTCAAATCATAATCAGCATCGTTGCGTTGTTCGCGTAGCGAGCTAAGCCTGTTAACCACCAAGCCTGCGTCTTCGTTGTCGGCCTGCGAGAGGCAGAAGCGCACCTTCCTATGAATGTCTGCGCCGAGAAGTTCGCTTCGCGGAAAGCGAATGCCGCACTCCCCAAGCAACTCGCGGGCGCAATGGAAGGCACCGTAATAGGCGCGGCCGACAGCCGTACGGAGCTCCGACTCCTGGTGGCTGTTGGAAAGCATGAGGGCGAGGCTGATGAAGTCGGCGGGATCCATTAGCGCGCGTCAATGGATAATCTAAAAAGCCCGGGCCACTGGCGCGCGACGGAACGCAAGCGACGGTGCCACTTCTCGTCGCGGGCCACGATGTCGTCCACGCCACCGGCGGCGGCAACCTCAAACACCAAATAAAGATCGTCGCGAATCTCAGGATCGACGCGTATTTCGATGGCCATCTCTCCGGGAAATAGTTCCCGCGTAAACGCGGCCACCTGGCGGCAAAGCTGCCTCAACTCTACAGGCGCAGGCCGCTCGATGCCGACGCTTTCGGCGGCGGCGTCGAACTGGAGCGCAACCTCGTCGACATCGGGCCGCGCCACCGGCAGCACGGTGGCTTGGGCTTCCGCGTGGGCGGCGTCGCTCGAGTTGCGCGGCACGGTAGACATTCGGGAATCTCCTTCAGCAAGGGGCGATCCATTCTACCATCCCCTGCCAAAGCCAACAAATCGAGTTGCCGAGCACGCCGAGCACGTGCATCCGGTCTGGCCGCGTCGCGGCGTCGCGGCGTCGCGGCGTTGCGGCGGCGGCACGCACGACGCGGCAACCGAGGGAGGCGAACAGGGCGGCGCGGGGCCCTTCGTCTCTGGCGTCCAATCACCGCTCCACCGGGGCAAGGCCGGATGGTGGCGCGGCGAAGCAGCCCCGTTTGGCCGTTCGCGGATTCGCCATGACGCGGCGCGGTTCCGCGGCGTCGCCACGACGACGAGCGCCAAACGGGCGCGCCGCGCCCGCCGCGTCTTCCCCGCCACCACCCGAGCTTGCCTCGGTCGACCGATGATTGAACGCCAGAAGCCCGCCGCCTAAAAGACCTTCTCCCTCCCGCCCGTGCGTCCCGCCGCCGCGTTGCGGCGGCGGGAAGCACCGCTGGCAGACGTGACCTATGAGTGCCGTCAGAAGGGCGTCGACATGAAGCTCGGCCTCGACATCGCCTCGATGGCGTACAAGCGGCAGGTCGACTTACGGCCGGAGCGACGAGGTGCCGCGGGGGGCTTTCACCCGCTCGCAACCAATACCTCCCCTGTAGCCTTTACCTATTCCCCTCACCTCCCGCCGTCACGCGGCGGTCAACGATCCGGTCGCGGCTTCGCTGGCATGTCCTTCATGTTCCGTGGGTTCGCACCCACGGCTAAACTCTTTCGCCACTACGCGGCAGTCCCTTTTATCCCGTCGCCCGCCGCGTTGGCGCTATCCGGCGGCACAGGGGAAGAGGAGCGTTCGCGCGGGCGGCCTGCGGCGCTCCACCGGCACGAGGCCCGATGGTGGCGGGGCGAAGCAGCCGCGTTTGGCCGTGCGAGAATTCGCCTCCGCGCGGGGCGGTTCGGCGGCGTCGCCACGCCGACGAGCGCGAAACGGGCGCGCCGCGCCCGCCGCGTCTGCCCCGCCACGACCCGAGCTCGCCTCGGTCGAGCGATGATTGAACGCCAGAGGCCGGCCACGCAACAGGGGCACGAGAGGGTTCGGGGTTCAGGGTTCGGGCGAGGGAGAGGCCGACGCCGAGAGTATAAGGCACGCGGGGCGGAGAAAAAACAAGGCGGCGGTCCTGGGATTTTGGATTTTCGATTTTGGATTGGTGGGGCGGCGCGACTGGAACAAGCCAAGCCAGCGGCGAGGCAGGATGCCGGCCGATCCGTGCCCATCCGTTTCATCCGTGGTTTCCCCTCTGTTGCGGCCATGCTGGCGTGCCTAATAATTGAGCAGCAGGGCCGCGCGGGGTCCAACGCGGCACCTCGGCGCACGGCTTTTGCAAATTTGCAATAGCCGGTCAAATACGGCGTTTTTATCATCTCGTACCTAATTGGAGGGGTAATCCGCGCGGACTGCCTAATCTGTACGCATGGGGCTACTTTGGTGCATATATATTAGGCACTCCGTGGATAAAGATGAGCGATGAGGGATGAGAGACGAGGCACCGGAATCAGCGAAGCGGTGGTCGAGCGCATCGCGAGAGCCATGCAAGCCAATGGCCGTGCAAGATGAGTGATGAGCCACCAGGAATGAACCGCGCTTAAAGGACGGATGAGTAGAGTAGGCGGGGAGGTTGGCCTCCCCGCCCCTCGTCAAACCGGACGGGCGGATTTCCCGCATCCGGCTTTCCCAAGAAGAATGAAGCGGCCAGGCATGGGCAGGTCCATCGGTCGATGGAAATGGTCATAGGGGCCTCCAGCCCAAAAGTTTGAGACAAGAGAGCACCGACCGCCCTTTCGAGAATCGAAAAGAGCGTTGACTACGACGTTTCAAATGACGCACCAGACGTTGGTAAGCATACCAATTGAGCTTGTGGAACGCCCGACGAGGATAACCGTGGTCGTAATACCTCGCCCAACTGTGCAGCCAGGAACTCGCCTGGCCGATCAGTACGGACGGAGGAACCCGGTTACGGCGACGTGCGGTGAGTTCACCAAGCTTGTCACGTGCGCGGGACAAAGCCTTATCCGACGGGACCACGTTCAGATAGCGTTTCGGCCCGCCAAACAGGCTGCGGTCGTAACGCAACGTGAATCCCAGGAAGTCCAGTTTCGTCCCCGGTCGGTTCAGCTCGACGATGCGGGTTTTCTCACGGTTGATCGTGAGCTGGAAGCGGCCTTCGAGTTGCCCTTCGATCCAGTCGCTGAGTCGGCGGGTTTGGTAGCGAGCCAGGATCACGAAGTCGTCCGCATAGCGGACGATCTTCGCCTTCGCCCAGTGGGCCGGCCCGTTCGGCCCGTGAAAGGCCTTCTCAAACCAGTGCAGGTAGATGTTGGCCAGCAGCGGCGAAAACGCTCCTCAAACAATGTTGCAAAAAACGGCCTGACGATGCACATTGACATCCCGCGATCTCGCTTGAAGGCGGGCTACGGGCAAGGAACTCGCTTTCAGCAAGACATTTCAGAGAAGGAGGTTACGT
>Ga0307373_10001349_pt1 | contig 46001 bp, 53 predicted proteins | sample OX2MG_FD_202534 | JGI IMG/M metagenome (GOLD analysis project Ga0307373, IMG submission 202534) | Soil microbial communities from Risofladan, Vaasa, Finland - OX-2 | ecosystem: Environmental > Terrestrial > Soil > Coastal area > Acid sulfate soil | place: Finland: Risofladan, Vaasa | collected...
CGCTACACGGTGATCCGCTCGCCCCACAAGTACAAGGACTCTCGTGAGCACTTCGAGATGCGGGTGCACAAGCGGTTGGTGGACATCATCGAGCACACGCCCAAGACGGTCGACTCGCTCCAGCGACTCGACCTGCCGGCCGGCGTGGACATCGAAATAAAAATTCAAACGGCCTAATCCAGGCCGTACGCCTGGCAAAGCAGGGTCCGGGTGGTGTAACGTCGCACGGGCCGATTTGGCACCTGGTGGCGCCTCCGGCGCCTTCCTCTACAACAGAAGTGCGTGAACGCCGGTGTATGCCGGTACCTCACGCCGAACCATTCGAGCGCTCCGCTCGGGATTCCCGGGCGGAGCGTTGGCGTGCGCACGGGAAGCCGTGGGCAGCGCAGGGAGAAAAGACACGTGGCAAGCAAGGCGATCGTCGGCGAGAAGGTCGGCATGACCCAGGTCTGGGACGAACAGAACCGCGCCATTCCGGTGACGGTGCTGAAAGTCGCGCCCGTGCGCGTGGTCCAGGTCAAGACGGTCGAGTCCGATGGATACTCTGCGTTGCAGGTCACCTGGGGTTTTCGGCGAGCTTCCACCTTGACCAAACCCCAGATGGGCCACTACGCCAAGGCCAGTGTCGAACCCGGGCGGGGGCTGGTGGAGCTGCGTCTCGATGACGTGGCCGAGTTCAGCGTGGGCCAGGAGTTGGCGGCCGACGTGTGGACGGCCGGTGATCGGGTCGACGCCATCGCGGTCAGTAAGGGCAAGGGATTCGCCGGTGGCATGAAGCGCCACAACTTCAAGGGCCAGGGAGCGTCGCACGGTAACCACAAGAGCCACCGGGTGCCGGGCTCCATCGGCGCCTGCGCCACCCCTTCCCGCGTCTTCAAGGGGACCCGCATGGCGGGGCAGATGGGGGGCAAGCAAGTCACCGCCCTCAACCTCGTGGTGATCTCCGCCGATCCGGAACGCCAGCTGGTGCTGGTCAAGGGCGCGGTGCCCGGAGCCCGGGGCACCGTCGTCGTCCTGCGGGATTCCGTCAAGGCCACCACCAAGCCAGGAGGGTCACGATGACGATCACCGACACGGTGACCCGCGGACCGGTCAAGAAGGATCGTCCGGCGCCCGTGAGCCGTACCGTCAAGCGGCGCAACGTGGCCGGCGACGACCTGGGTTCGGTCGACCTGGAGCCTTCCATCTTCGGCATCGAGCCCAACGTGGCCGTGCTGCACCAGGTGGTCACCGCGCAGCTGGCCGCCATCCGTTCCGGGACCCAGTCGACCAAGACGCGTTCTGAGGTCCGTGGCGGCGGCGCCAAGCCCTTTGCCCAGAAGGGCACCGGCCGGGCCCGTCAGGGTTCGAGCCGCTCGCCTTCCATGAGCGGGGGTGGCATCGCTCTCGGGCCCAAGCCGCGCAGCTACAAGCAGCACACGCCGAAGAAGATGGTGCGCCTGGCCCTTCTCTCCGCCCTCAGTGACCGGGCGGCGAGTCACCGGGTGGCCTTGGTCGACGAGTGGGGTTGGGATGGTCCGAGGACCAAGGATGCCGTTGCCGCGCTGCACAATCTCAAGCTCAGCGGCAGCGTGCTCGTGGTGCTGGCGCCCGACGAGACGATCGCCGGGAAGTCCTTCGCCAACCTGCCGCAGGTGAGCACCACCTCGTTCGGCCAACTCTCCGCCCACGACGTCCTGCGCAACGAGTGGATCGTGTTCTCCGACCGCACCCTGCCGGGGTCGGATGCCTTCGGCGGCGCCACCGGCACCGCGGCGCCCGAGAGCATCCCCGATGAGGCGCCGGCTGCGCCCGGGACCGCCACCGTTCCTGCCACCGAGGAGGCCGACGCCGATGCGTGACGCCATGGCAGTGCTGATCCGGCCCGTGGTGTCCGAGAAGAGCTACGGGCTGATGGACAAGAACGTCTACGTCTTCATCGTCGACCCCCGTGCCACCAAGATCGACGTTCGCCATGCGGTCGAGCAGGCCTTCAACGTGCGGGTGACCAACGTCAACACGCTGAACCGCAAGGGGAAGTCGACGCGCAACCGGCGCACGAACATAAAGGGCCACCGCCCCAACACCAAGCGCGCCATCGTCACCCTCCACCCCGACGACTCCATCGATCTCTTCGATCGCTGATCACAGGATCGCCCTCCATGCCACTTCGCTCACGCAAACCCACCAGCCCCGGCCGTCGCTTCCAGACGGTCTCGGACTTCTCCGAGATCACCCGCGATCACCCGGAGAAGTCGCTGCTCGCCCCCAACCCCGGATCGGGAGGGCGCAACAACCACGGCCGCAAGACGGCCCGCCACCGTGGTGGCGGTCACAAGCAGCAGTACCGGATCATCGACTTCCGCCGCAACAAGGATGGCGTCCCGGCCCGCGTGGCCGCCATTGAGTACGACCCCAATCGCAACGCCCGGATCGCCCTGCTCCACTATGCCGACGGCGAGAAGCGCTACATCCTGGCCCCGGCCGGCCTCAAGGTCGACGACAAGGTCCAGAGCGGCCAAGGGGCCGACATCCGCCCCGGAAACGCACTCCCGTTGCGCTACATCCCGGTCGGCTCGACCATCCACAACGTCGAGTTGCGACCCGGCGGTGGCGGGAAGATGGCCCGGGGCGCCGGCATGAGTATCCAGCTGGTGGCCAAGGAAGGTGCCTTTGCCACCTTGCGCCTCCCTTCCACCGAGATGCGCCGGGTGTCCATCGACTGCCGCGGCACCTTGGGTGTGGTCGGCAACGCCGAGGCCGAGCTGATCAAGATCGGGAAGGCCGGGCGTAACCGCTGGAAGGGCAAGCGCCCCCAGACCCGGGGCGTGGCCATGAACCCGGTCGACCACCCGCTCGGTGGTGGAGAAGGCAAGTCCTCCGGTGGGCGCCACCCGGTCTCGCCGTGGGGCAAGGCCGAGGGCCGCACCCGGTCGCGCAACAAGAAGTCCGATTCGATGATCGTCCGCCGGCGCCGCACCCGCGGCGCGCGGCGATAGGCGAAGGGTTGAGCAGATATGCCGCGTAGCTTGAAGAAGGGCCCATTCGTCGACGACCACCTGTTGAAGAAGGTGGACGTGTTGAACTCGAGCGGAGAGAAGAAGGTCATCAAGACCTGGTCTCGGCGTTCGACCATCATCCCCGACATGGTCGGCCACACCATCGCCGTCCACGACGGCCGCCGGCACGTGCCGGTCTACGTCACCGAATCCATGGTCGGCCACAAGCTGGGCGAGTTCGCCCCGACTCGCACCTTCCGGTATCACGCCGGCCAGGAGCGGGGAGCGCGGCGCTGACATGACCGCCACCAAGACCAACGAGCGTCCCGGGACGCGGGCCGTGCTCCGTCACAGCGGGTTGTCGGCCTCCAAGGTCCGTCAGGTGCTCGACCTCATCCGGGGGCAGGACGTCGATCGGGCGGCCGAGATCCTGATCGGCACCGAGCGTGAGGCCGCCAACATCATCGGCAAGGTCCTGGCCTCGGCCGTGGCGAATGCCGCGCACAACGACTTCCAGAACCCTGACGAGCTCTATGTGTCGGCCTGTTACGCCGACGAGGGCACCACGGCCAAGCGGTGGCGGCCCCGGGCCCGCGGCCGGGCGACGCGGATCCGCAAGCGCTCGAGCCACATCACGATCATCGTGAGCCGGTTGCCCGAGGCCAAGCTGGAGCAGCGCCGCAAGCGCATGGAGGCGGTCAGCGCGCACCGCTCCCGCCGGGTCGACGCCTCGCGGCGCCGGGCCGACCTCTCGGGTCGACTCTCGCGCCGGCGCGCCTCGGCTGCGGTGGCCGAAGCGGCTGCGGCGGCAGAGGCCGAAGAAGAGCTGACCGGTCCCGACGTGATCGACGTGGTGGAGGTCGACGAGACCGAGTCCGCAGCGCCCGAGAACGACAGCGCAGAGAACGAAGTGGACGACGTGAGCGACGAACCTGCGGCTGAGGTTGTCGACATGGACGACGAGGACGAAGACGACACGGCCACGGCAGACGCCGAGACCGGGGAGAAGGGCGAGTAGATGGGTCAGAAGGTCAACCCCTATGGCTTCCGTCTCGGTATCACCACCGATTGGAAGTCCCGTTGGTTCGAGGAGCGCCACTACCGCGAGTTCGTGGTAGAGGACTGGAAGATCCGCGACTACCTGATGACGCAGCTGGAGGCGGCCGCGGTCAGCCGCATCGAGGTGGAGCGCACGCGTGACCGCTTGCGCGTCGACATTCACACGGCGCGTCCGGGCATCGTGATCGGTCGCCGCGGCTCAGAGGCCGATCGGCTCAAGAAGAAGCTCGAGGAGATCACCGGTCTCCAGAACCGGATTCAGCTGAACATCCAGGAGATCAAGCAGCCCGAATTGGACGCCGCACTCATCGCGCAGGGCATCTGCGACCAGCTGGTGCGGCGTGTCGCCTTCCGCCGTGCCATGAAGCGAGCCATCCAGACCGTGCAGAAGGCCGGCGCGCAGGGCATCAAGGTGCAGTGCTCGGGCCGGCTCGGCGGTTCGGAAATGTCGCGCAAGGAGCAGTACCGCGAGGGTCGCGTGCCGCTGCACACGCTGCGGGCCGACATCGACTACGGGTTCCGCGAGGCGCGGACGACGTCGGGCCGGGTCGGGGTCAAGGTCTGGATCTACAAGGGCGACATCCTGCCCTACAAGGTCTCCATCGAGGACAAGATCACCCGTGAGGCCGCCATGGCCGTCGGGGAGACCTCGGGTCAGAGCGGGCCGCGTCGCCTCATCACGGCCGGCGGCGGTCGCCGCAAGGCTGATTTCGGGGCGCCGGGCGAGGATTCCCCGACCGCCAATGGTGCAGCTCCCGACCCTGACCTGCTCGACGAATTCTTGCTGGACACCCCGACCGGGCAAGAGGAGATACCGGTGGACATCGTCGAGGCTCCGCTCGTCGACGACGCGGTCGACGATGTCGCAGAGGTCCCGGTGGCCGACCTGCTCCCGGTGGCGCCCAGCGAGCCCGACGACCTGGAACGCCAGTTGGCCAAGGACGAGGAAATGGAACGTCAGAACCGTCACGAGCACCACGAGGCTCCGCACTTCCGCAAGGAGTCGGATTGACATGTTGATGCCCAAGAAGGTCAAGCACCGCAAGACACAGCGCGGCCGACTGAACGGCCAGGCCAGGGGTGGCGCATCCGTGGCCTTTGGCGACTTCGGCATCCAGGCCATGGAGCCGGGATGGTTGACGGCGCGCCAGATCGAGGCCGCCCGTATCGCCATGACCCGGCACGTCAAGCGCGGCGGAAAAGTATGGATCCGCGTCTTCCCCGACAAGCCGGTGACCCACAAGCCGGCCGAGACCCGCATGGGCTCGGGCAAGGGCAACCCCGAGCTCTGGGTGGCCGTCGTGCACCCCGGGCGCATTCTCTTCGAGCTGGCCGGGGTCGATGAAGAGCTGGCGCGGGCCGCCATGGAGCGGGCCATTCAGAAGCTCCCGTTCAAGGCACGCTTCGTCGTGCGGCCGGGAACGCACGGACATGCGGAAGTAGCGGTCTGATGGCAAGTGCGAGCGACCTGGCACAGCTGGACGGCGACGAGCTGGCCACCCGTCTGGGTGACGCCCGGCGGGAGCTCTTCAACCTGCGCTTCCAACTGGCCACCGGGCAGCTGGACAACCCGGCCCGTGTCGGCCAGGTACGCCACGACGTGGCCCGCATCCTGACCGTCTTGCGTGCCCGCGAGATCCTCGAGGCCGAAGGCGCCTACGTGGCGCCGACCGCGACTGAGCACCAGGAGGCGCTGGCCAAGTTGGCCGCCGAGGACGCCGAGGTGATCGAGCGGGCCGCCGCCCGCGCCGCTGCGGCCGAGGCCGAGTCGGGCGGGGACGCCGTCGATGGCCACGTGCACGACCACGACCACGATGACGACGACGAATACGGCGACGAAGAAGACGACGACGAAGAGGAAGAGGCCTGATGGCCGACGAGACCGAAGAGACAACAGACGAAGTGACTGAGCCCGAGGCCCAGCCCGAGGTCGTGGCCGAGGCTCCGGCGGCGGCACAGCCGACGGCCGACGCGACGGCCGAAGTGCCCCCTGTCGAGGCTCCGGCGGCACCTGCTGCTCCTACCCCGGCGGCTCCGGCGGCACCTGCTGCCGCGGCCACGGTGGCCGTGGCACCGGTCGAAGACGGACCGCGCCCGAACCGGCGCAAGGTGCGTGAGGGCGTCGTCGTGTCCGACGCCATGCAGTCGACCGTGGTGGTGGCCGTGGTCGAGCGTGTCCGTCACCCCCGCTATGGCAAGACGGTGCAGCGCACCAAGAAGCTCTATGTGCACGATGCCGAGGACACGGCCAAGGTGGGGGACCGTGTCCGGGTGCAAGAGACGCGACCGTTGTCCAAGCTCAAGCGCTGGCGGCTCACCGAGGTAGTGGAGCGGGCCCGATGATCCAGCAAGAGTCCCGCCTCCGGGTGGCCGACAACTCCGGGGCGCGTGAGGTGCTGTGCATCCGCGTGCTCGGCGGCTCGCGTCGTCGCTACGCCAGCATCGGCGACGTGTTCGTGGCCACGGTCAAGGACGCCATCCCGGGTGCTGCGGTGAAGAAGGGCGACGTGGTCAAGTGCGTCGTCGTGCGGACCAAGAAGGAAAAGCGCCGGGCCGATGGCAGCTACATCCGGTTCGACGAGAACGCGGCGGTGCTGATCAACGACCAGCAGCAGCCCCGCGGCACCCGTATCTTCGGCCCGGTCGGGCGCGAACTGCGGGACAAGCGGTTCATGCGCATCGTGTCGTTGGCTCCGGAGGTGTTGTGATGCGGATCCACAAGGGCGATCAGGTGATCGTGCGCTCGGGCAAGGACAAGGGCAAGAAGGCCGAAGTCGTGCGGGCCTTTCCGCGCGAGGACAAGGTCATTCTCGAGGGCGTGAACATCGCCAAGCGCCATGCCAAGCCGACCAGGGCCACCCAGCAGGGAGGCGTGATCGACAAGTTCATGCCGGTGCACGTCTCCTCGGTGGCCTTGTGGTGCAAAGGCCACGACGGTCCGGCGAGGGCGGGGATGAACGTCGACAAGGACGGCGAAAAGGTCCGCGTCTGTCGGAAGTGCGGGGCCGAACTGTGAGCACCACCATGCACGCGCCGGAACGGCCCCGGCTCAAAGAGCGTTACCTGACGGAGTTGCGGGCGAAGCTGCAGGACGAGCTCGGGCTGGGCAACATCATGGAGGTGCCCGGCCTCGAGAAGATCGTCATCAACATGGGTGTCGGGCGGGCCACCCAGCAGGCCTCACTCATTGAGGGGGCCCAGCGCGACCTGGAGATCATCACGGGCCAGAAGCCGATCGTGACGAGGGCGAAGCAATCGATCGCCGGTTTCAAGTTGCGCGAGGGACAGGCGATCGGGGCGAAGGTGACATTGCGCGGCGACCGGGCGTGGGAGTTCTTCGACCGCTTGCTCAGCCTGGCGATTCCCCGCATCCGTGATTTCCGCGGGCTCTCGCCCCGTTCTTTCGACGGGAAGGGTAACTACACCTTCGGCGTCACCGAGCAACTGATCTTCCCCGAGATCGACTACGACCGCATCGACAGCGTCCGCGGCATGGATATCACGATCGTCACCACAGCACGCACCAACGAGGAAGGGCGGGCGTTCCTCGCTGCGTTCGGCTTCCCGTTCCGACAGGAGACTCGATAAGCATCATGGCAAAAAAGGCTTTGATTGAGAAGCAGCAGCGCACACCCAAGTTCAAGGTGCGGGGCTATACCCGTTGCCAGCGGTGTGGTCGTCCCAAGGCCGTGTATCGCAAGTTCGGGCTCTGCCGTATCTGCCTGCGTGTGATGGTGCACGCCGGGGAGATACCTGGCGTGACAAAGGCGAGTTGGTAGGCGCACCATGACGATGACCGACCCCATCGCGGACATGCTCACGCGTATCCGTAACGCCAATTCCGCCATGTTCGACACGGTGAAGATGCCCGGCTCCAAGCTCAAGGTGTCCCTGGCCGGCATCCTCGAGCGCGAAGGCTTCATCGCGGGCTACCACGTCGAGCCGAACGGGGACAAGCCGGGCACGACGCTCGAGATCTCCTTGAAGTACTCGGCCGACCGTACCCGCACCATTGCCGGTATCAAGCGGATCTCCAAGCCCGGGCTGCGCATTTACGCCCGGGCCGATGGCATCCCCCGCGTGCTCGGTGGCATGGGAGTGGCTGTGCTGTCGACGAGCCAGGGCCTGGTGACCGATCGCGAAGCTCGCAAGAAGCATTTGGGAGGCGAGGTGCTCTGCCATGTCTGGTAACAGCGCCGTGCCGTCAACAGCCGCGCCGAGCAAGAGGGGTGAGGCCTGATGTCACGAGTCGGACGTTCGCCCATTCCGGTCCCTTCCGACGTGACGGTCACCCTCAGTGGCAATTCCGTCAGCGTGAAGGGTCCGCAGGGTCAACTCGATCGGGAGCTCCCGGTCGGCATCTCCATCACGCAAGAGGGTGAGGAGCTGGTCGTCACGCGCCCCGACGACGAACGGCATCACCGCGCCCTGCACGGCCTTTCACGTTCGCTGGTCGCCAACATGGTGACCGGCGTCACGGCCGGCTTCTCCAAGGACCTCGAGATCGTCGGCGTGGGCTACCGCGCCATCGCCAAGGGTCCGGGCGCACTCGAACTCGCCCTCGGTTTTTCCCACCCGGTCTTCGTCGACGCCCCCGAAGGCATCACCTTCGAGGTTCCCGTGCCGACCCGCATCACCGTCAAGGGCATCGACAAGGAAAAGGTGGGCCAGGTGGCCGCCGATATCCGCAAGCTCCGCAAGCCCGAGCCCTACAAGGGCAAGGGCGTGCGCTACGCCGGCGAGCGGGTCCTCCGCAAGGCCGGAAAGGCAGCGAAGTAATGGCACGTACAGACGATCGGACCCGGCTCCGGGTTCGCCGCCACGCCCGGGTTCGGGCCAAGGTGGCCGGCACCCCCGAGTGCCCGCGCCTGGCCGTGCACCGTTCCAATCGCCACATCTCGGCCCAGGTCATCGACGACACCACGGGGCGCACGTTGGCCTCCGCCTCGTCGGTGGAGCCGGAGCTGCGCGCGACTCTGGGCAAGAGCGGCGGCGGTAACGTGACCGGCGCTGCGTCGGTGGGGCGCTTGTTGGGAACACGGGCCAAAGCGGCCGGCATCACCAAAGTGGTCTTTGACCGTGGTGGCTTCGTCTACCACGGCCGTGTCGCCGTCCTGGCGGATGCGGCACGGGCCGAGGGACTGGAGTTCTGAGCATGGTCGACACACAGTACGAAGAGCGCACCATCAAGGTGAATCGCGTGGCCAAGGTCGTCAAGGGTGGTCGCCGGTTCTCCTTCGCCGCGCTCATGGTCGTGGGCGATGGGAACGGCAAGGTCGGCCTGGGCTACGGCAAGGCCAAGGAAGCCGGGTTGGCCGTGCAGAAGGGCATCGAAGAGGCGCGCAAGAACCTCTTCGAGGTGCCGCTGGCCGGCAGCACCATCGTGCACCCGGTGATCGGGGAGAGCGGTGCCGGGCGCGTCATGCTCAAGCCGGCTGCTCCCGGAACGGGTGTCATCGCCGGAGGCGCGGCGCGCGCCATCCTCGAGATGGCGGGCATACGCGACATCCTGGCCAAGTCGCTCGGTTCTTCCAACGGGATCAACGTGGCGCACGCCACGATCGCCGGTCTCAAGGCGCTGCGCCGTCCCGACGAGGTGGCGGCCCTGCGCGGCAAGGCGGCGGACGAAGTGACGCCCGGCGGTGTCCTGCGGGCCTACCGTGAGCGCAAGCGCGAGACCGACCTCTACGCCGCGGAGACGCGCTGATCATGGGGGGCCCCCCCCCCCCCCCCCCCCCCCAAAACAAACCCACCCCCGGCCCGCCCAAGGCCACCAAAGAGGACAAGGCACGCCTGGTCGTGACCCAGACGCGCTCCGCCATCGGGAGCAAGCCCAAGCACCGCGGTACGCTGCGCGCCTTGGGGCTCCGGGGGATCGGGCAGTCGAACGACCTCCCCGACCGCCCCGAAATCCGGGGCATGCTCGCCCGCGTCCCACATCTGATCAGCGTTGAGGAAGTGTCGACATGAAACTCCACGATCTGGCACCGCCCAAGGGCGCCACGAAGGCCAAGCAGCGGGTAGGACGGGGGACCGGCGGCAAGGGCCACAAGACGGCCGGCCGCGGGACCAAGGGCCAGCACGCCCGCAACACCGTGCCCGCGGGCTTCGAGGGTGGGCAGCTCCCCCTCATGCAGCGCATCCCCAAGCTCAAGGGGTTCACGAACCCCTTCCGGGTCGTCTACACCCCGGTCAACATCGGGGTTCTCGCCAGCCTGGAGGGCAACGAGTTCACGGTCCAGACCATGATCGACGCCGGTCTGTGCCGGCCCAAGGCGCTGGTCAAGGTCCTGGGGCAGGGTGCGTTGTCCCGTCCGATCCGCGTGTCCGCCCACGCCTTCTCTGCTTCGGCCGCCGCCGCGATCACCACCGCGGGCGGTAGCGTTGAGAAGATGCCACTTCCCTTCGGCAACGGGCGTCCTCCGGCCTCGGGCAACGCCTTGATGAACCGGTAGTGGCGAAACCCGGACAGCACTGAGAAGACGCGCACATGCTCTCGCGGCTCGCCAATGTGTTCAGGGTCCCCGACCTTCGCAACAAGGTCATCTTCACCCTGGCCATCATCGCCCTGTACCAGATCGGGGCCAACGTCCCCGTTCCGGGCGTGAATTGGAGCCGGCTGCAATCGTTGGAGGGCTCCGCCTCCGCGTCGGGCGTGCTCGGCTTCCTCAACCTCTTCAGCGGTGGCGCGTTGGTGCGCCTGGCGGTCTTCGGCCTGGGCGTCATGCCGTACATCACCAGCTCGATCATCATTCAGCTGCTCTCGACGGTGATCCCCAAGCTGGAGGAGTGGCGCGACCAGGGCGCGGTGGGGCAGAAGAAGATCACCCAGACCACCCGTTACCTCACCGTCGCGCTGGCCCTCATGCAGTCGTCCGGCCTGATCTACGCCTTCCACGGGCACGACGCCGCCCTGCTCGGCACCACGATCGACCTGATCCCGAAGTTCACCTTCGCCCTGGCCGCCTTCATGGTGCTGTGCCTCACCGCGGGCACGGCCTTCGTCATGTGGCTGGCCGAGCTCATCACCCAACGGGGCATCGGGCAGGGCATGTCCATCTTGATCTTCGCCAACGTGGTGGCGGCCATCCCGAACGGGTTCCGGTCGATCCTGGCCGAGGGGGGCAAGTTCAAGTTCGGGATCATCATCGCCGTCTCCATCATCTTGCTGGTGACCATCGTCTTCTTCGACCAGGGTCAGCGGCGCATTCCGGTCACGTTCGCCCGGCGGGTGGTGGGGCGTCGCATGTACGGCGGGAGCAGCACCTATATCCCCTTGAAGGTGAACCAGTCCGGGGTGATCCCGATCATCTTCGCCTCGTCGGTGCTCTACATACCGGTCCTGGTCTCGAACGTGGTCCAGCTGGGCTGGTTCCAGAGCTTCGTGCGGCACAGCCTCACGCCGACCAGCTTCTTCTACATCGGCGCCTACTTCGTCCTCATCTTCATGTTCACCTTCTTCTACGTCTACGTGGCCTTCGACCCCCATCAGCAGGCGGATCTCATCCGCAAACAGGGCGGCTTCGTCCCCGGTATCCGCCCCGGGCCTCCCACCGAGCGGTACTTCGCCCACATCCTCAGCCGGATCACGGTCGTGGGTGCCGTGTTCCTGGGCTCGGTGGCCGTGGTGCCCTCCCTCCTCATGGCGTTGTGGCACCTCAACTCGTTCCCCTTCTACGGGACGACATTGTTGATCTCGGTCGGGGTGGCCCTCGAGACCATGCGCCAGATCGACAGCCAGCTCATGATGCGCAACTACGAGGGCTTCCTCAAGTAGGGATCTGTGATCCCCGGGGTCAGGCTCGTGGTCCTCGGCAAGCAGGGGGCCGGCAAGGGAACGCAGTGCGTTCGCCTATCGCACCACTATGTCGTGCCACATGTCTCGACGGGCGACATGTTGCGGGGTGAGGTGAAGTCGAAGACGCCGCTCGGGGTGCGGGCCCAGTCCCTCATGGACAAGGGCGAGCTCATCCCCGACGAGATGGTGATGGAGATGGTGCGGGCCCGCCTGTCCGAGCGGGACACCAGGGGTCGCGGCTTCGTCCTCGACGGCTGTCCCCGCACCATCGCCCAGGGCAAGGAGCTCGACGGGATCGTGCACCCCTTCGGCCTGGACATTGTCATCGACCTCCGTGTGCCGACGGAACTGGTGATGAAGCGGCTGGCGTCGCGCCGGGTGTGCGTGGACTGCGGCGCCAACTACTCGACGGCGGCGCCGCCCATGGTCAACTGGACCTGCGATGTCTGTGGCGGCGAGGTCGTCCAGCGCGAGGACGACACCGAAGAGGCCATCCAGCGACGCCTGGACCTCTACGAGGCCGAAACGGCTCCGCTCATCAGCTGGTATACCGAACGTGACCTTTTGGTTTCCATCAACGGGACCGGGTCGCCCGACGCGGTGACCCGCCGGGTGGTGGGTGCCATCGACACCCAGCGGCAGAAGTTCAGGCAGGAGTAGGAGTGCGACGCAACGATGAAGAGCTGGCCAAAATGCGGAAGGCCGGCAAGGTCGTGGCGGAGATGCACGAGGAGACCAGGGCGGCCGCCAAGCCGGGGGTGACAACGGCGGAACTGGACGCCGTGGCCCGGGCCGTGCTCGACCGCCGTGGTGCCAGGTCCAACTTCTTGGGCTATCACGATTTTCCGGCAGTGATCTGCACCTCGCCCAACAGCATGATCGTCCACGGCATCCCCGGGGCCTATCGGCTCGAGGAGGGGGACATCCTCTCCATCGACTGCGGGGCGATCATCGAGGGCTACCACGGCGATGCCGCCTTCACCATGGGCATCGGGAATATCTCGGCCGAGGCGGCCAAGCTCATCGAGGTGACCGAGCGCAGCCTGTGGGCGGGGATCGAGCAGCTGAAGAAGGGAAATGCCCTCCATGAGGTGGGGCGGGCGGTGCAGAACGTGGCCGAGGCCAACGGGTTCAGCGTCGTGCGCGAGTACGTCGGGCATGCCATCGGCACCGCCATGCACGAGCAACCCCAGGTGCCGAATTACTGGCCCGGCAATCGGGGGCCCACCCTCAAGACCGGCATGGTGTTCGCCGTCGAGCCCATGGTCAACGCCGGCTCGCCCGAGACCGAGATGCTCGATGACGGCTGGAGCGTGGTCACCGCCGATGGGCGCCTTTCGGCGCATTTCGAGCACACGATTGCCGTCACCGCCGACGGCCCGGAGGTCTTCACGTTGGCCTGATATGGGGTGCCGGACCAGGCCCGTTGGAATTGTGCTCCAATTGGGGTAGAATCTTTCGCTGGTTCTGGGTCAGGCCCTTTCGGGGTCACCTGCCGCCGGGCCACATCCGATACTGCCCCGTTCCGGCCTCGCGCCACCGGTGCGCTCGGAGGAACACCAGACATCGATTATTGAGGAGAGTCACCTGCCCAAGCCCAAGGAAGATGCCATCGTGCTCGAAGGCACCGTGGTCGAGCCACTGCCCAATGCGATGTTCCGTGTAGAGCTGGAGAACGGACACAAAGTGTTGGCGCACAGCTCGGGCAAAATGCGGATGCACCGCATTCGCATTCTTCCGGGGGACAAAGTCCAGGTGGAGATCACTCCTTACGACCTCAACCGGGGTCGTATCACCTACCGGTACAAGTAGCCAGAGGATAAGGACGCGATGTGAAAGTTCGGCCAAGTGTCAAGCCGATCTGTGAGAAGTGCAAGGTGATCCGGCGACATGGCGTCGTCCGGGTGATCTGTGAGAACCCGCGCCACAAGCAGCGCCAGGGCTGAGGAGAGGAACGGAAATGGCTCGAATTTCGGGAGTGGACATCCCCCGCGAGAAGCGGTTGGAGATCGCCCTGACCTACATCTTTGGCATCGGCAGCACCCTCTCGAGCCAGATCTGTGAAGCGGTGGACGTCAATCCCTCGACGCGTGTGCGGGACCTGACCGACGAGGAGGTGGCGCGACTTCGTACCTACATCGACGCCAATTTCCGGGTCGAAGGTGACCTGCGGCGTGACGTGTCCCAGGACATCAAGCGCAAGATGGAGATCAACTGCTACCAGGGTGTGCGTCACCGTAAGGGGCTGCCGGTCCACGGCCAGCGGACGCACACCAATGCCCGGACGCGCAAGGGCCCGAAGAAGACCGTGGCCGGGAAGAAAAAGGTGAAGAAGTAGATGGCAAAGCCCACCAAGCAGGCTCGGCGCCCGCGCCGCAAGGAACGCAAGAACATCAGTTACGGCGTGGCCCACATCAAGAGCTCGTTCAACAACACGATCGTGTCGATCGCCGACCCCGAGGGCAACGTGCTCGCCTGGGCCTCGGCCGGCAATGTCGGGTTCAAAGGTTCGCGCAAGTCCACCCCGTTCGCGGCGCAGCTGGCCGCCGAGGCCTGCGCCAAGCGGGCCATGGAGCACGGGGTGCGCAAGGTCGACGTCCTCGTCCGCGGCCCGGGCTCGGGGCGCGAGACGGCTATCCGGTCGCTCGCTGCCGTGGGCATCGAAGTCGTCGGCATCAAGGACGTCACCCCCATCCCCCACAACGGCTGCCGCCCCAAGAAGCGGCGTCGGGTCTAGGTCTAGAGGAAAGAATTTCATGGCGCGATACACCGGACCCGTTTGCCGTCTCTGCCGGCGTGAACGGACGAAGCTGTTCTTGAAGGGCGAGCGGTGCTACTCGCTCAAGTGCCCCGTCTCCGAAGCGGTGACCGATCGTCACAGCCGCGCCTACCCGCCCGGCGAGCACGGGCGTGACCGCATGCGGCAGGGCTCCGAGTACCTGACCCAGCTGCGCGAGAAGCAGAAGGCGCGCCGGATCTACGGCCTGTTGGAGAAGCAGTTCCGCAACCTCTACGAGGAATCGAGCCGCCAGCCCGGCATCACCGGTGAGAACCTCCTGCGCAACCTCGAGCTGCGTCTGGACAATGTGGTCTTCCGGGCCGGATGGGGTGCCAGCCGCCGCCAGGCGCGCCAGTTCGTCCGGCACGGGCACGTGCTCATCAACGGCAAGCGTGTCGACATCCCGAGCTACCGGGTGCGCAAGGGCGACCGGGTCACCCTCAAGAGCGGTACCCGCGAGAACTTCTCGGTGCGCCGCAACATGGACACCCTGGAGCGCCAGACCCCGGCCTGGCTGGAGACCGGAGACGGCGGCTTCAGTGTCGCCGTCCTCAATCCACCACTGCGCGAGCACATCGACGAGCCCGTGCAAGAGCAACTCATCGTCGAGTTGTACTCGAAGTAATCCCTTCGGCGTCCCCCGCCGCCCGACCCACCACGCAACGCAACAGGAGTCCCCACGATGCTGATCATCCAACGACCGACAGTCGAAGCAGTCGACGAAGAGCAGAACAACCGGCAGCGTTTCGCCATCGGCCCGCTCGACCCCGGCTTCGGTACCACCCTGGGCAACTCGCTGCGCCGCACCTTGCTCTCGTCCATTCCGGGTGGGGCGGTGACCCAGCTGCGCTTCGATGAGGCGCTGCACGAGTTCACCACCCTGCCGGGGGTGAAGGAGGATGTCACCGACATCATCCTGAACCTCAAGGACCTGCTCGTCCGCCTGCACACCGACGAGCCGGTGACGTTGCGGCTCGACGTGCGGGGCCCGGTCGACGCCACGGCCGCCGACCTGCAGACGACCTCCGACGTCGAGGTCCTCAACCCCGACCTGCACATCGCCTCGATCAACGCCAAGGGCCGTCTGGCCGTCGACGTGACCGTCGAGCGGGGCCGGGGCTACGTCTCGGCGGACAAGAACAAGCGGTCCAACACCATCGGCGTCATCCCGATCGACTCCATCTTCTCCCCCGTGCACCGGGTGACCTTCGACATCGAGCCGGTGCGTGTGGAGCAGTCCACCAACTACGACCGGCTGGTGCTCGACATCGAGACCGACGGCACCATCACCCCCCGCGAAGCGCTGGCCTCGGCCGGCGACACGCTGCGCAACCTGGTGGGACTGGTGGCCGACCTCGAGGACGCACCGCAAGGGCTCGAGCTGGGCGACACCGGCGTCACGACGAGCGGCTCGCCCGATCTCGACCTGCGCATCGAGGAGCTGGACCTCTCCGAGCGTCCGCGCAACTGCCTCAAGCGGGCGCAGATCAACACGATCGGCGAGCTGGTCGAGCGCACCATGGACGATCTGCTGGCCATCACCAACTTCGGGCAGAAGTCGGCCGACGAAGTCGTGCAGCGCCTCGACGAGCGCGGGCTCTCGCTCCGCACCCGGGACTGAGTGCCATGCAAGGAACTCCGAAGCGGGGACGTCGTATAGGTGGGAGCTCGGCCCACCAAAAGGCCATCCTGGGCAACCTGGTGGCCTCGCTCATCGCGGCCGAGTCCCTGGTGACCACGGAGGCCAAGGCCAAGGCCCTGCGCCCGGTGGCCGAGAAATGCGTGACCGCCGCCCGCAAGGGAGGCATCCACCAGCACCGCCGTGTCGTCGCCCTGATCCGGGACAAGGACATGGCCCACAAGCTGTTCGAGGAGATCGGGCCGCGCTACGCCGAACGACCCGGGGGCTACACCCGGATCCTCAAGCTCGGACCGCGCCCGGGCGACAACGCGCCCATGGCGCGGATTGAGTTCGTCTAGGCCCGGCGTCGATCTGGGCGCGCCACCCTCCGACGTTGCGTTGCAGCGCTGGAGGCTCCTGATCGCCTACGACGGTGCTGCCTTCCGCGGCTTCGCCCTCCAACCCGAAGTGCCGACGGTCGCCGGTGCCTTGCGGCACGCCCTCGGCCGGACGGCCCGCATGGCGGAGCCCCCCATCCTCACCTGTGCCGGGCGCACCGACGCCGGGGTGCACGCCCGGGGCCAGGTCGTGCACGTCGACCTGCCTCCGGTGCCCTTCGACGGCGTGGGACTGTCGCGGGCCCTCAATCGCCAGCTCGCGCCTTCGATCGTCGTGCTGCGCGCCGTCGAGGTGTCCGACGAATTCGACGCCCGACGCTCCGCGCTGGCCCGCTGCTACCGCTACCTGGTGTGGAACGCCCCGACCCCCGACCCGCTCTTGGACCCCGTGGTCTGGCACGTGCGCGATCACCTCGACCTGCGCGCCATGGAGGCGGCCTCGGACGTGTTGCTGGGCACCCACGACTTCCGCTCCTTTTGCCGTCGCAAGCCCGGTACCAGCCCTGAGGAGCCCATTATGCGGAGGGTGACGCGGGCGAAGTGGTTCCTCGAAGAGGGTCGAGACCTCGACGACATCGGCGCCGGTCGCCTCCTGCGCTTCGAGATCGAGGCCAATTCCTTCTGCCACCAGATGGTGCGCTCGCTCGTCGGCAGCCTGGTCGAAGTCGGGCGAGGGCGCGCCAATGCGGCCACCCTGCTCGAGCGCCTGCGGGCCAATTCCCGCCATCGGGCGGCTGATCCGGCACCGGCCCAGGGCCTCTGCCTGGTCTCGGTGGACTACGGCTGAGGCCCCGGCTTGCCCGGCCCGCTCCGGGGCCCTATCCTGGTACGTCGGCCCACGGGACCTCCGAGGGCCTGAGCACACCCACCGGGTGGGCGCTCCCCGTTTCATCCGTCAGCGAAAGACCGTTCCCTTGCGCACATTTTCACCCAAAGTCAGCGAGATCCAGCGGGCCTGGTACGTGGTCGATGCCGACGGTCTGGTCTTGGGCCGACTGGCGTCCGAGGTGGCGCGCATCCTGCGCGGGAAGCACCGCCCGTACTTCGCCCCCCACGTCGACACCGGTGATCACGTGGTCGTGATCAACGCCGACAAGGTGATCCTCACCTCGGGCAAGGCAGCCGAGAAGATGGCCTACCGCCACAGTGGCTACCCCGGCGGGTTGCGGTCGACCAGCTACGCCGAGCTGCTCGACAAGTCGCCGGACGAAATGATCCGGCGCTCCATCCGCGGCATGCTGCCGAAGAACACACTCGGTCGGGCGATGTTGGGCAAGCTCAACGTCTACGCCGGTCCCGACCACCCCCACGCAGCCCAGCGCCCCGAGCGGCTCGAGCTGCCCGCGGCCCGTCGGGCCAGCTGAACGACGTAAGGAGCTCACCACTGATGCCTGCACCCCTCACCCAGACCACCGGTCGCCGCAAGCAGGCGGTGGCGCGGGTCCGCTTCCGCCCCGGCCAGGGGGCGATCCGGGTCAACAAGCAACCGATCGAGGCGTATTTCACCTCGGCCACCCACCGCATGCTGTTGACCGAGCCCCTGCGGGTCACAAACACGACCGAGTCCTACGACATCGACGCCACCATCGACGGGGGCGGCATCTCGGGCCAGGCCGGCGCCATGCGCCTGGGCATCGCCCGCAGCCTGTGCGAAATGGATCCCGAACACCGCGCTGCGCTGAAGCGCTCGGGCCTCCTCACCCGTGACGCCCGCGAGAAGGAATCGAAGAAGTACGGCCTGAAGAAGGCCCGCAAGGCTCCTCAGTACTCCAAGCGGTAGAGGGTGGCGTCGGCACGCTTCGGCACCGACGGCGTTCGCGGCGTCGCCAACGAAGAGCTCACGGCCGAACTGGCGTTGGCCCTCGGCCGGGCCACAGCCCGCGTGTTGCCGGCTCCGGCGTTCGTCATCGGTCGCGACACGCGCCGCTCGGGCCCTATGCTGGCGGCCGCGCTGGCGGCCGGACTGGCCACCGAGGGCGCTGACGTCATCGACCTCGGCGTACTGCCGACGCCAGGCGTGGCGACGGTGGCCGCGCGACGCGCCATGCCGGGCGCCATGGTCTCGGCCTCCCACAATCCGTTCGGTGACAACGGGATAAAGCTCTTCAGCTCGCTCGGCACCAAGCTGCCCGTCGGGCTCGAGTCCGAGGTGGAGCGCGAGCTGGCGTCGATCCTGGCCGACGCGGAGCGACCGCCGCGGCGGCCGACCGGGCACGGGGTGGGGCAGATCATCACCGACCCTGCCGCCGCCGACGTCTACCGCCGACACCTGCTGGGGGCCACCGAAGGGCGGGGACTGGATGGGTTGCACATCGTGGTCGACTGCGCGAACGGCGCCGCCAGCGCCTTCGCACCGGGGATCCTGACTGAACTGGGGGCCACCGTCAGCACCCTGTGCGCCGCGCCCGATGGCACCAACATCAACGACAGGTGCGGGTCGACCGATCCGGGCACCTTGGCGCGCACCGTGGCCGAGCGCGGGGCCGATCTCGGGTTGGCCCTCGACGGTGATGCCGACCGCGTCGTCGCCGTCGACCATCGCGGGACCGTGGTGGACGGCGACGTCCTCCTGGCGCTCTTCGCGTTGGATCTGGCCGCCCGGGGCCACCTGGCCGGCAACACGGTCGTGGTGACGGTCATGACCAACCTCGGATTCCGCCTGACCATGGAGGCGCACGGCATCGGGGTACGGGAGACCGACGTGGGGGACCGCCACGTGCTGGCCGCGCTCGATGCAGACGGCCTCGCCCTCGGCGGCGAGCAATCGGGCCACATCATCTTCCGGACCCTTTCGACCACCGGCGACGGCATCCTCACGGGGATCGCCCTGGCCGACCTCATGCAGCGGGCCGGGCGTCCGCTCGCCACCTTGGCCGGCGGCCTGGTCGAGCGCGTACCCCAGGTGCTTCTCAATGTGCCCATCCCCCAACCCGGGCGCCTGGCCGACTGCGCGCCGGTGTGGGAGGCGGTGGCCAAGGCCGAGGTCGAGCTCGGGCACGACGGGCGCGTCCTGCTCCGTGCCAGCGGGACCGAGCCGCTGGTGCGTGTGATGGTCGAGGCTCGGCAGGAAGCCCAGGCAGACGCCGTGGCGGCCCAACTGGCCGGGGTGGTCGAGTGCGAGCTCGGACAAGTGGGGGGTTGACCCCGACCGGCCTGACAACCGGTACGGGTGAAGCCCCCAAGTAGCCTGGTCGGATATGTGCGGCATCTTCGGCGTCACGGGTGAGCCCGACGCCCTCCCCCTCATCCTCGGCGCGCTGCACCAGTTGGAGTACCGGGGCTACGACTCCGCCGGCGTGGCACTGGTCGCCGACGGCGGGATCTGGCGGGTCCGGGCGGCGGATGGCACCCGTTCGGTGGCCGATCTGTCCCAGCTGACGACGGACCATCCGCCGCCGGTCGGCCACGGCGCGGGCATCGGCCATACCCGCTGGGCCACGCACGGCCACCCCACGGCCGAGAACGCCCATCCCCACCTCGACTGCACCGGACGCCTGGCCCTCGTCCACAACGGGATCATCGAGAACCACGCCGCCTTGCGCGCCGATCTCGTGGCCGGCGGCCACATCATGAGCTCGGCCACCGACACCGAGGTGATGGCCCACCTCATTGAGCGGCACATGGCGGCGGGGCTGTCGCTGGCCGAGGCCACCCGTGCCGCGCTCGGCCTGGTGCGCGGTGCCTTCTCCATCGCCGTGGTGCACGCCGACGAGCCCGACACGATCGTGGCGGCCCGCCGCTCCACGCCGCTCGTCCTCGGGCTGCGCCAGGGCGTGGCCCTCCTGGCGTCGGACATCCCGGCCCTGCTCGGCCACGCCCGTCAGCTCTACGCGCTGGCCGACGACGAGGTCGCGGTCCTGACCCCGGGTGCCATCTCGGTCACGACGTTGGCCGGCACGCCGGTCCGACCCGAGGAGTTGCACATCGCGTGGGACCTCGAGGCGGCCCGCAAGGACGGGTACGAGGACTTCATGTCGAAGGAGATGCACGAGCAGCCCGGCGCGGTCGCCGCCACGTTGCTCGATCGGCGTGGCCCCGACGGCCGGCTCAGACTGGACGAGATGCGGCTGAGCCCGGCCGATCTGCGCCAGGTCGACAAGGTGTGCATCGTGGCGTGCGGCAGCAGCTACCACGCCGCCCTGGTGGCCAAGTATGCCATTGAGCACTGGGTGAAGCTCCCCACCGAGGTCGACATCGCCAGCGAGTTCCGCTACCGGGACCCGGTGATGACCGAGCGCACGCTGTGTGTCGGCGTCTCCCAGTCCGGCGAGACGCTCGATACGTCCAAGGCCATCGAGGAGGCTTCACGCCTCGGGGCCAAGGTCCTGGTCGTGTCCAACGTGGTCGACTCGTCGATGGCCCGCCAGGCCGACGGCGTCCTCTACACCCGGGCCGGGCCCGAGGTCGGGGTGGCGTCGACGAAGTGTCATCTGGCCCAGATCGTGGCGCTCGAGATCCTGGGCCTCACATTGGCGCAGATCCACGGCACCCTGACCCCAGAGCAGATCGCGACGGCGCTCAACGAGATGGACCGGCTCCCCGAGCTGATCGAGCAGGCGTTGCGCCGGTCGTCCGCCGTCGACGACGTGGCGGGGAAGCTGATCGAGGCCCGCGACTTCTTCTTCCTCGGACGCCATGTCGGCTACCCGATGGCTCTCGAGGGGGCGTTGAAGCTGAAGGAACTGGCCTATCTACGGGCCGAGGGTTACGCCGCGGGCGAGCTCAAGCACGGCCCCATCGCGCTCATCGAGCCCGGGACGGTCGTCGTGGGCATCGCCACCCGCAACCGGCTCTGGGAGAAGTTGCTCTCGAACATCGCCGAGGTGCACAGCCGGGGGGCCACGGTGGTGTTGGTGGCGGACGACGGTGACCGGGAGGCCGCGGCCGTCGCCGACCACGTGCTGTGGGTACCGCCCTGCTCCCCCCTCCTCTCGCCGGTGGTCGGCGTGGTTCCGCTGCAGCAACTGGCCTACCGGCTGGCGCGCCTGCACGGTCACGACGTCGACCGTCCCCGCAACCTGGCCAAGACGGTGACCGTCGAATGAGCGCCCTGCTCGATGCAGCCGCACGTGCCGCCTCTGACGCCGCCCTCCATCGGTCCGCGCACGATGTGGTGGCGCGCCTCGCCCCGGCCGCCGCCGGGAGCTCGGTGGTCGGCGTCGGCGTCGATGCGGTCGACGTGGCGCGGTTCCGGCGCATACTCGAACGCCGTCCGGGGTTCACCGCCCGCTTCTTCACCGACACCGAACAGGCGGACGCACGCCGCTCCCCGGATCCGAGCGAGTCCCTGGCCGCACGCTTCGCCGCCAAGGAGGCCGTGATGAAGGCACTGGGGACCGGGCTCGGCGGCTTTGCCCTCACCGATGTCGAGGTGCGCCGGTCTGCCGGCGTCGGCCCCACCCGCAACGCCCCGTCGGTGCTCCTCCACGGTGCCGCGGCCACGGTGGCCGAGCACCGCGGCGCCGGACTGCTCCACCTCTCCTTGACGCACACGCCGCAGGTGGCCATCGCCTTCGTGGTCGCGGAACGGCGCCCTTCGTGCTCCCCGTCCTGACCAGAGACGAGATGCGCGCGGCCGACGCCGCCGCACTCTCGAGTGTGAGCGAGGACACCCTCGTGGCGCGGGCCGGTACCGCCGTGGGCCACGCCGCGGTGCGCATCCTCGGGGGGGCGTACGGACGCCGGGTGACCGTGATCGTGGGCAAGGGCAATAACGGTGCGGACGGTCGCGTGGCCGCAGCCTTCCTGGCCCGCCGTGGGGCCCGGGTCAGCGTGATCGCCGCGGCCGACTCCCCCCGCGCGCTCGCCCCCGCCGACCTCGTGATCGACGCCGCGTACGGCACCGGGTTCCGCGGAGCCTATGACGCGCCGGAGGTGCCGCCGGGGGTCCCCGTCCTGTCCATCGACATCCCATCCGGCGTCGACGCCGATACGGGCGAAGGGCCCGGCGCTCCGTTCCGCGCCAGCCATACCGTCACCTTTGCCGCCTACAAGACCGGGCTCTTGCAAGGCGCTGGTCCTGGGCACAGCGGGACGGTGCAGGTGGCGGACATCGGCATCCCCCTGGCGACGGCGCGGGCCGCCCTGATCGAAGACGCCGATATCGCGGCCACGCTGCCGGCCCGGCCGCGACAGTCCAACAAGTGGAGCACCGCGCTCGGCGTCGTCTCCGGATCGGTCGGGATGGAGGGGTCCGCCATCTTGTGCACGCGGGGCGCGCTGGCGGCCGGCGCGGGCATGATCCGCCTGGGCACTCCGGGCAATCCGGTGGGCAACTGGCCGACCGAGGCGGTGCGGGTGAGCCTCGGGGATCCCCACTGGGCGGCCCCCTTTCTCGAGGCCACCACGAAGTGCCGCGCCACGGTCATCGGACCCGGGGTCGGCACCGGGGATGCGGCGGGGGAACAGATCCGTGCCGTCATCACCGCCGCGCCGCATCCCCTGGTGGTCGACGCCGACGCCATCACCGCCCTCGGTGACGTCGAGTCGGCCCGGATGCTCCTGGCCGGCAGGACACATCCGACCATCCTCACGCCACACGACGGCGAGTATGCCCGCCTCGCCGGTTCGCCCCCCGGCGGGGACCGGCTGGCTGCCGCCCGTGCGTTGGCCCGGGCGATCGGAGCCGTCGTCCTCCTGAAGGGGCCGCTGACCGCGGTGGCCTCTCCGGGGGATCTGACACCCGACGTGTACCTCGTCGCGGCGGGCGTCCCTGCCCTGGCGACGGCGGGCACGGGCGACGTGCTCTCCGGCATGATCGGGGGCTTCCTGGCCCGGGGGATGCCGGCGCACCTGGCCGCCGCGTTGGCGGCCCACGTCCACGGGAGGGCCGCCTCGCGCGGGCGGAGCGAAGGCCTGGTGGCGGGCGATCTGCCTGATCTGGCGGCGGCGCTGCTCAGCGAGGTGCGTGAGGATGCCTGATGGCACGCTCAAGCGGCTGCGGGCGGGCATGCAGGGCCCGACGCCCCCCAAGGCCCCCAAGGTCCCTTCCGATGTTCCCGTGGGGGTCGTGACCCAGGCCCGTTCACGCCCGGCGTGGGCGGAGATCGACCTCGACGCGATCACCCACAACGCTCGGGTGCTGTCGCTCCTGGTGCGCCCGGCCACGCTGTGTGCCGTCGTCAAGGCGCACGGGTACGGGCACGGCGCGGTCAGTGCGGCCCGGGCCGCGATGGCCGGAGGGGCGCTCGGACTGGCCGTCGCGCTGGTCGACGAGGGTGTCGAGCTGCGGCAGAACGACGTGCACGGGCCCATTCTGTTGCTGAGCGAGTGCGGAGCCGACGCCGTCGATGCGGCGATGGCCTATGCGCTCACGCCCACCGTCTACACCGCCGAGGGCATTGCGCAGTTTGCCCAGGCGGCACGGATGCTGGGGCAGCGGACGTCGGTCCACATAAAGGTCGACACGGGGATGCATCGCGTCGGGGCGGCGCCGGCCGATGTGCCGGCACTCGTGCGCGCCCTCGTCGAAGATCCCCTCCTGCGGTTCGAAGGGTTGTGGACCCATTTCCCGGTGGCCGACGGGGACAGCGCCGAGGATCGTGCGTTCACCGTCCGGCAACTTGCGCTCTTCGATGGTGCCATCGCCGACCTGGCGCGCGCCGACGTCCACCCCGACGTGATCCACGCCGCCAACACCGCTGGTGCAATCGTCTTTCCCCAGGCCCGCTACGGCATGGTCCGGTGCGGCATCGGGCTGTACGGGTACTTACCCGGGGACACGGTCGGTGCCGCCTTCTCCACCGCGGCGGGCGGTCAGCACCTGCGCCCGGCGCTTTCGCTGCGGGCCCGCGTCGTCTCGGTGCGCACGTTGGCGGAGGGAGAACGGCCCTCCTACGGGCGTATGCGGGCCTTGCGGCAGCGCTCCGTGGTGGCGACCGTGCCCATCGGCTACGCAGACGGGGTGCCGAGAGCGCTCTTCTCCAACGGCGCCCACGTGCTGATCGGTGGAAGGCGCCGCCCATTGGCCGGCATGGTGACGATGGATCAGATCATGGTCGACTGCGAGGAGGACACCTCGGTGCAGCCGGGCGACGAGGTGGTGCTGCTCGGTCGCCAGGGGGACGAGGAGATCACGGCCGACGAGTGGGCCGGGCTCTTGGGTACGATCAGCTACGAGATCCTCTGTGGCATCGGACCGAGGGTCCCCCGGGTCGTGATCAACGCACCCGAGCCCACGGGCGGTTCCATCACGCCGCCGATCCCCTGAAGGCAACGAGGCGAATGAAGACGGCGGAATGACGCTTGCCAGCGCTGGCTCGACCTGGGAGCAGCTGCGCACCACGGCGTGCGCGTGTACCCGGTGCGCGTTGGCCGGCACGCGGACCCAGGTCGTCTTCGGGGTAGGGGATCCACACGCTGCGCTGCTCTTCGTGGGCGAGGCTCCGGGCCGCGACGAGGATCTCGCCGGCGAGCCCTTTGTCGGACGTTCGGGCAAGCTCTTGGACAGGCTGATGTTCGAGGAGATCGGGATCGACCGATCGCGGTGCTACATCGCCAACGTGGTGAAGTGCCGCCCGCCGCAGAACAGGAATCCGGCCCCTGTCGAGATCGAAGCCTGCCGCCCCTATCTCGAAGCGCAGATTTCGCACATCAATCCCGCGGTGGTCGTCACCTTGGGCAACTTCGCCACCCGCCTGCTCCTCGACAGCAGCGAGGGCATCCGTCAACTGCGGGGGTCCGTCTACCCGTTCCGGGCGGGCCACCTGGTGCCGACCTACCACCCGGCCTATGTCCTGCGGGCCGGCGGGGAGGCGTTGGCTGAAATGCGCGCCGACCTGGTCCGGGCCAAGCGACTGATGGCCCCATGAGTGCGTGGCCCCTCCTCGTCCTCTCTGACTCGCCGGCCGCCACCAAGGACGTGGCGGGCCGTTTAGCCGGCCTGTGCGCCTCGGGGGACGTTGTCCTCCTGAGCGGCGATCTCGGGGCCGGCAAGACCGCGTTCGCCCAGGGGTTCGCAGCCGCGCTGGGGGTCGAAGGTCCCGTGACCAGTCCCACGTTCGCACTTGTCCGTCAGTACCGCTGCGCCGCCACAGCTCCGGTCGCCACGCTGATCCACGCCGACGTCTACCGGACGGGCAGCCTGGGCGAAGTGGTCGAGCTCGCGCTGGGCGAACTGGTCGAAGAACGGGCCATCGCCCTCATCGAATGGGGAGACCTCGCCGCCCCCGCCCTGGGCAACGATGCGCTCGACGTGCTGCTCGAGCTGCCCGATGCCGTCGAAGTCGAAGCCGAAGCCGAAGCAGAAGCCGAAGCCGAAGTCGAAGCCGAAGCCGGCGCCGGGACGGAGCGCCGCATCATCACCATCCGCGGTCGTGGTCGCTGGGTGGAGCGGGTCGACGAGGTGGCGGGTGCACTGTCTCACCCGTCACCGGAGCCCGCCCACGCCGATGGACACGCCACATGAACATTGTGGCCATCGAGACGGCCACAGAGACGATCGGGGTGGCGGCGCGCGCCGAGAGCGGAGCCCTCGCGGCTTTCAGCTTGAGCGGCCGGCGCCGCCACGTCGAAACCCTGGTGCCTGCCTTGGGGGATCTGCTGGCCCAGCTCGAGCTGGCGCCGAGCGACGTGCATCTGGTGGCGGTGGACCTGGGCCCCGGCCTCTTCACCGGCCTGCGGGTGGGCGTAGCGGCGGCCAAGGGGTTGGCCCAGGCCCTGGGGATCGGCGTCGTGGGGCTTTCCAGTCTCGATATCCTGACCCGCGCCGCCGTCGAGCATGGTCACGGGGGATACCTCCTGGCGGCCGTCGACGCCCGGCGCGGTGAGGTCTTCGCCTCGGTGCGTGAATTGCGCGCCGGCCACGACGAGACACAGGATGTCATTCCGTCCGGCCTCTTTGCGCCCGAGGAGTTGGCCGAGGCGTTGCTCGAGTTGGGAGGAATGCCCATCGTGGGTGTTGGCGACGGGGTGCAGCGTTACTCCGAGATCCTCGGCGCCGTGCCGGGTGTGGCCTGCCTCATGGATGCGCTTGCCTTCCCCCCTCCGCTCACCCTGTTGGCTCGGGCGGCCGCCCTGGTCGAGGGGGGAGCGTCGCCGCTCGATCCCCAACTCGTCGTTCCTGTCTACATGCGTGAGGCCGACGCCAAGAGCAATTTCGCGCGGGTCACTTCGGGCTGAGTCCGTCGCCATGGACCTGCGCATCGAGAAGCTCAAGCGAAAGGACCTCCGCCACGTCCTGCCGATCGAGGCCGTGGTCTTTCCCGAGCCGTGGAGTGTCGGCGTCTTCCATTCGGAACTGGCGCTTCGGCACGGCAGGCTCTATCGCGCCGCGTGGCACGGGGACGACATGGCGGGCTACATCGGGTTCATGATCGTGGGCGACGAGGCGCATGTGACGACCATCGCCACGGCCCCGGCCTACCAGCGGCGCGGGGTGGCCAGCACGCTGCTCATCGACGGGATCCACTCGCTGCTGCCACTGGGGGTGAGGCACCTCTCACTCGAGGTGGCGGCGAACAACGAGCCGGCGCAGACACTGTATCGCCGGTTCGGTTTCGCCCCCGTCGGAGTGCGGAAGAACTACTACCCGGTGACGGGCGAGGATGCCCTCGTCATGTGGGCCTACGACATCGACACCCCGGAGTACGCGGAACGGTTGGAGGAGCTGACTCCGTCGCAATCATGAGGCCGGGCGCGGCTCGCGCAGAAGGAGATACCCACGCAATCGGCCCTTTCGGTCGCCGGCGTCACGTGCCCGCAAAAAGGGCGAATGGCGCGCCGTGCCACGACCTGTAGTCTCTCGCTACCACGCGAAGCGGGAGTACCGAATCAGATGGGTCGGCATCTGTAGCGCATGTGATCGGAAGGGTGCGACTACGTGTCGAGTGCTTGGCCGGTAGTTGAGGAGAGTGGCGCGGAATCTTGGTCGAGCGCCGACCTGGCGGGGGTGCTCTCGGCACTGTGCTGTGAATGTGCGGAACTCACCGGCGTGCTGGCGTGCTCCATCGTGGTCAAGGACCTGCCCTTCGGATTCTTCTCGGCCGCCGGTTCGGCCGAATGGGCGTGTGCCCTCGACGACTTTCAGCTGAGTGAAGAGGCCGGTCCCACCTGGGAGTGCTGCCAGACGGCAAAGGCAACCCAGGGACACGGGCTCGGTCAGCGCGGGCTCACCGGGTCAGGCTTGGCCGACCACTCGTCGCCCTATGGCGTGGTCGGGGCTCGCGCCGTGCCGCTCTTGCGGCATGGCGCGATCTGGGGTGCCCTCACGCTCTACTGGGGACCCTCGACCAGGGAGGGGAACCTCCTCACGCCGGCTGTGGCCTTCGCGGCGATGGCGACCAGGGCGATCGAGTACCAGCACCGCGAAGAGGTGAGCGGCAACCCGGCCGTGCGGGTGGTGCCAGTGCTGGACGAGCCCCATGGTGAGGAGGGGGTCGCCACATTCGAGGAGCAGGAAAGCATCTCCCAGGCCCGTCATGCCCGGGCCACGGCGCGCGACGCCCGGGCGCTGGCCCGCGACGCCCGCGCGGCCGAGCGAGATGCGCGGGCGGCGGACCGTGATGCCCTCGCCCGCACCCGCGATGAAGCGGCGAGTCGTCGCGATGCGGCGTATGGCTGGGCCGATCCCGAAATGGTGGCGGCCCTGGTGCAGGCGCGGCGGGACCGCTACGCGGCCGCCCGGGATCGCTTTCATGCAAAGTCAGACCGCGCCGCGGCCCGGTTGGATCGGGTCGTGTCGGCCATCGAGCGGGTGGAGTCGTCGATCGACGGGTTGACCGGGGCCTACCGCCGCGACGCCGGGATGCTCGAGTTGGAGCACGAGGTCACCCGGGCCCGACGCACGGGCGACACCTTTGTGCTGGCGTTCGTCGACGTCAACAATCTCAAGGTTTGCAACGACACTCTGGGCCATCTGGCCGGGGACCGGCTCCTGCGGAAGATCGCCGATACCTTGCGGGCCAATGTCCGTTCGTACGACCTGGTCGTGCGCTACGGCGGCGACGAGTTCGTGTGCGGGTTCCCCGCCCTCGACGTGAACGATGCCGCGGAGAGGTTCGCGAGGATCAACGGGGACCTGGCCGCCACGGAAGAGGCGTCGGTCGCGTTCGGCCTGGCCGAGCTGGAGTCGGACGATTCATTGGCGGACCTGATCACCCGGGCCGACAGCGTCATGTACGCCAACCGCTACCAGGGGTCGCGCCACCGCGGCAACGCGGCGAACACGGTGGGCCGGGTCTCCACCATCGCCGAGTAGCAGGCACCGCACGACGGAGGCTACGTCTCGACGACGAGCCCGCTCCACGGCGCCATGGTCACGACGCCGTCCACCTGATGGCCCTCCCGTTCCCGGTCGGTGGCCAACGTGATCGATCCGCGCAACCCGCTGATCTCGCGGGCGGCATCGGACATGTTGAGGGCGACAACCGTCCCGCGGCCACGCTGGAAGACCCAGGTGTCCTCGGGCGAGTCGAGGGAGCTGTAGGACCCGAGCGCCAGGTCCTCATTGCCCGACCGCCGCGCGATCGCCCGGCGGGTGAAGGACAGCACCGAGTCGGGGTCTTCGACCTGGTCGGCCACGTTGCCGCGCGCCGCGTCGGCCAGGGGGAGCCATGGGCGCACTCCTGCGGGGCTGAACCCGCCTCCAGGCGCGTGCGACCAGGGCATAGGCGTCCGTTCGGGATCGCGGCCCTTGTAGTACGGCCAGAACCGGATGCCGACCGCGTCACGCAGGTCCGCCTGGTCGATCGGGCCGTCGGTCAGGCCGATCTCGTCACCTTGGTAGAGAAAGGGCGTCCCGCGCAGGCAGAGCAGGATCATGAGGGCGCAGCGCACCTTGGCCCCCTCACCGCCCGCCCATCGGGTGGCCAACCGCGACACGTCGTGGTTCGATCCCGTCCATAGCGGCCACGCCCCGTCGGGGAGTGTGGCCTCGACCTCTTCCACAATGGCGCGCATGCTGGTTGCGTCGAGCGCGGCATTGATGAAGACGAAGTTGAACCCCCCGTGCAATTCGTCGTGCCCGTTGCCGTAGAACTGCATGAGGGTGGCCAGCTGCTCGACATTTGTCTCCCCGATGAGCAGCCGCGGTGGGTCGTAGCGATCGGAGATGGCCCGCCAGCGGCGGAGGATGTCGTGCGCTTCGGGTCGGTCGCTGTTGTACACGGACCTGACGCCCATCAGTTGCTGATCGAGCGGATCGTCCTCGGTGGCGGGTGGGTTGTCCCGCAGCTGGGCGTCCTTGATCATCATGTTGCAGACGTCGATCCGGAAGCCGGCAACCCCGCGGTCCCACCAGAAGCGCACGATTGCATCGAAGGCGTCGCGCACGTCCCCGTTCCACCAGTTGAGGTCCGGTTGCTGCAGTTCGAAGTTGTGGAGGAAGTACTGGCCGCTGGGCTCGTCGAATTCCCAGGCCGACCCGCCGAAAACGCTGATCCAGTTGTTCGGTGGCCCACCGTCGGGGGCTGGGTCGGCCCACACGTACCAGTTCCGGTGCGCGGCGTCGCGACCGCGACGGGCATCGACGAACCACGGGTGCTGATCGCTGGTGTGATTGGGGACGAGGTCGAGCAGGATGCGGACGTCACGCCTCGCACCCTCGCTGACCAATCTGTCCAGATCCTCGAGGCTGCCGAAGTCGGGATCGATGTCGCAATAGTCGGCGACGTCGTAACCCCAGTCACGGTTCGGCGAGACGGTGACCGGCGAGAGCCACAGTGCGGCCACACCCAGGTCGGCCAGGTAGTCGAGGCGGCTGATGATGCCCGGGAGATCTCCGTACCCGTCCCCGTTGGAATCGGCGAAGGAACGCGGATAGATCTGGTAGAAAACCCCGCTCCGCCACCACCGGTCCTCGTCGGGGCCCGCAGCCATCAGAGGGGTCCGATCGCGGTCATGCCCCCGTCGACGACGATGCTGGTTCCCGTGACGTACGCGGCCTCGTCGGAGAGCAGGAACCTGACCACCGACGCGATGTCCTCAGGTTGGCCCAGCCGCCCGAGCGGTGTGCGCGTGATCAGTTTGTCCCTGGCCCCGGGGATTTCGAGGAGCGGAGCGATCAACGGCGTGTCGACGGCGCCCGGGCAGACCGAGTTGACGCGTATGCCGTCAGGTCCGAGGAGGGCACAGGCCGATCGAGTCAGCCCGAGCAGTCCGGCCTTGGAGGCGCAGTACGCCGGCAATAGGGGGCTGCCGATCCAGCCCTCGATCGACGAGATGTACACGATCGCCGAGCCGGGGTTGGCGTCGAGGAGCGCCCGGTGCAGTTCGCGCGTCACGGTCGCTCCGGCTCGAAGGTTCACATCGAGCACCTCGTCCCATGCGGCGTCGTCGATGTGCGTCAGCGGAACCGGACCTCCTATCCCGGCCGAGTGGACCAGGCCCCCGATGGGGCCGAGCTCGGCCAGCGACCGCCGTACCGCGGCTTTCAGCGTGCTCGTCTTGGTCACGTCGACCTTGAGGCCGACGGCGCGTACGCCGTACTCCTCACTGCAGCGGGTGGCCGCGCGACGGGCCGCCGTACCGTCCCGGTCCCAGATCGCCACGGCCCGCCCGACCTGGGCCAGCGCGAGCGCGCTGGCCAATCCGATGCCCGAGGCGCCACCGGTGATCACAACGCCCGAATCGGGCGCCGGAGGCCCATCCCGATGGGCCAGGCGCCGCGCTGCGCGCGGCGCGCGACGGGCCCCCGGAGCCGACGTTGCCGTGCCCGTCCCGACGCGCGGCGAGTTCCGGGGTCGCCGGGTCGAGGTCGGCGACCCCGGTGAGGTGGGTGAGATCGGGGAGGTCGGCCCCCTCCTGTCAACTGCCGCCATGACGTCCCCTTCCGGGCTCGTTGGGCCGGGACTGCACGTGGAGCGCACCGATCGGCACGTCGGGTCTCCGTTCGCGCTCGCCCGCCGCCGACACCGCTCTGGTCTTTGCGTTGCGTACCGACGGGCGAGGTCTTCTACAACCGGTTGATGGCGGTCGCCGTGAGGGACTTGGCGGTCGCAGCGGGGAACGGCGGCCCGTAGGAGTTGAAGGTGATCTGCTGGCCGAACTTCCCCTTGACGTAGAAGACGGCCTGGATGACGGCGGTGATGGAGACGCCCTGGTCGGTCACCGGGAGTGACAAGGCGAGACCCGTCGTGCCCCGTCCGAATTCCGCCGGGTCGATCCGGCTCACGGTGATCGTTCCCACCTTGGCGCCATTGCCGGCCGAGGCGGCGATGTTCGACTTGAAGGCGCCGTTCATGAGGGCGGCCATGCACGAAGGGGTCTTCGGGTTGGCCATGGCGGCCAGCGAGGTCCGGGCCACCTTGGCCGAGCTGAAGATCGACACCGTGTCCTGAACCTCGAGGGATCCGCTCTTGGTTGCGAAGTAGGGGCTGTCGACTTCGGGCGGATTCGCGTTGATGAGCTTGGACGGGACCCCGATACAGCCGGCCAGCTGCTTGGCGCCCGGGAAGGTGCCCGACCCGTTGTTGGCCGATTTCTTTTCCGTCTTCCAGCCCGCCGGCATGTCGGACAGGTGGAGCAGGTACTTCTTGGCCTGAGCCTTGTCGGACGACGTGCTGGCCCCGGCCCACGTCGTCTGGGTTGCCGCAACGAGGGCCGACGTGATGAGGGCAGCCGCGAGGACGTTCGTCGGCCGCAGGCCCCGGAGGCCGGCGAAGAGGGGTAGGGGCATCAAACCTCCAGTACGTTTCACGGGAGGCCATCCACCCGGTGGTCGGCACCAGAGTACGCGATCGTCGAGCACCCGACGAAGACCCCTCCTTCGGGAGCACGGTGGTCCCGGCTCACGTACGATCTGTCGTACCGCCCGCTCTTGCCCCTCGGCCTCAGGCCCGCTATCGTTGGCACTCTCAACCCGAGAGTGCTAATGAGTGCCAAGGAGGCCCGTTCAGATGAAGCTGCACCCGCTCGAAGACCGGATCGTCGTCCGGCCCGGCGAGTCTGAAGAGACCACCGCGTCCGGCCTGGTCATCCCCGATACCGCCAAAGAGAAGCCCCAGCAGGGCGAAGTTCTCGCCGTCGGCCCAGGACGCCGTGGAGAAGACTCCGGGGAGCTCATCCCGGTCGATGTCAAGGTCGGCGACACCGTCGTCTACTCCAAGTATGGAGGAACCGAGATCACCGTGGAAGGTGAGGACCTCCTCATCCTCTCCAGCCGGGACGTTCTGGCCAAGCTGGCCTGAGTTCCCCGACGACATCGCCGAGCTGGCCGTTCGTTCGGTCAGCCGGCGGTGGCTCACCCCATTCCCTGAAGCAAAAGGACTCGAGAGGAGTTCCCAACAGTCATGCCCAAGATTCTGAAATTCGACGAGGCCGCCCGCCGTGGGCTGGAGGCCGGCGTCAACAAGCTGGCCGACACGGTCAAGGTCACCCTGGGACCGAAAGGTCGCAACGTGGTGATCGAGAAGAAGTTCGGCGCGCCCACCATCACCAACGACGGCGTCTCCATCGCCCGTGAAGTCGAACTGGACGACCCGTTCGAGAACATGGGTGCCCAGCTGGTCAAGGAAGTCGCCACCAAGACCAACGACGTGGCCGGTGACGGCACCACGACGGCAACCGTCCTGGCCCAGGCCCTCATCACCGAAGGGCTGCGCAACGTGGCCGCCGGTGCCAGCCCGACCGGGCTGAAGCGGGGCATCGAAAAGGCCGTCAGGGCCGTCGTCGAGGACCTGGCCAAGCAGGCCAAAGAGGTCGACGGCAAGACCGAGATCGCCCAGGTCGCATCGATCTCCGCCGCCGACCCCGCCATCGGTGACGTGCTGGCCGACGCCATCGACAAGGTCGGTAAGGATGGCACCGTCACGGTGGAAGAGTCGAACACCTTCGGTATCGAGCTCGAGCTCACCGAGGGCATGCAGTTCGACAAGGGCTATCTGTCGCCCTACTTCGTCACCGACGCCGAGCGTCAGGAAGCCGTGCTCGACGATCCGCTCATCCTCTTCTACAACTCCAAGGTGAGCGCCGTCCACGACCTGGTCCCGGTGCTCGAGAAGGTCATGCAGGCCGGCAAGCCACTGCTGATCATCGCCGAGGACGTCGACGGTGAAGCGCTGGCCACCCTGGTGGTCAACAAGATCCGTGGCACGTTCACGTCGGTGGCCGTCAAGGCGCCGGGCTTCGGTGAGCGTCGCAAGGAGATGCTGCAGGACATGGCCATCCTCACCGGTGCGCAGGTCATCAGCGAAGAGATCGGGCTCAAGCTCGAGAGCGCCACGATCGACCTGTTGGGCCACGCCCGCCGGGTGATCGTGACCAAGGACGACACCACCATCGTCGAGGGCGGCGGCAGCGCCGAGGACGTCAAGGGCCGGGTGGCGCAGATCAAGCGTGCGATCGAGGACACCGACTCCGACTGGGACCGCGAGAAGCTGCAGGAGCGCCTGGCCAAGTTGGCCGGCGGTGTGGCCGTGGTCAAGGTCGGTGCGGCCACCGAGGTCGAGCTCAAGGAGAAGAAGCACCGTATCGAGGACGCACTGTCCGCCACCCGCGCTGCGGTGGAGGAGGGCATTGTGGCCGGTGGCGGTACCGCGCTCTTGCGGGCCCGCAAGTCGGTCACGGCGCTGGCGGCGACCCTGCAGGGTGATGAGGCCACCGGAGCTCGCATCGTGGCCCGCTCACTCGAAGAGCCGCTGCGTTGGATCGCCTTCAACGCCGGACTCGAAGGTGCCGTGCTCGTCAGTCAGGTCGAGGCAGCCAAGGGCAACGTTGGGCTCAACGCGGCCACCGGCGAGCTCGAGGACCTGGTCAAGGCCGGGATCATCGACCCCGCCAAGGTGACCCGCTCTGCCCTGCAGAACGCGGCCTCCATCGCGGCGCTGCTCCTCACCACCGAGGCATTGGTGGCCGACAAGCCCGAGAAGGCCGGAGATGCCGCTGCCGCGGCAGCCGCCATGGGCGGCATGGGCGGCATGGGCGGCATGGGCGGCATGATGTAACTCTGCCCCTCGCACCAGCGATGGGCTGTTTGGTTGTGGCTGTGGCCGGGTCTTCGGACCCGGCCACAGTGCTGTCCGGGCAGCTGTCCGGGGCGCTCTCACCCCGGGGTCCCCCTCGCCCCGGTCAGGGAATGGCGTGCACCACGGCCCGGTAATTGGCCGATGGCGCCGAGAGCTTCGTGCGCCGGGGCAGGCCCGAGATCCTGCGCCCCAGCCGGTCGCGTCGTGACTCGGACTCGATCGGGGGGCCGGCGGGCGGGCCCAGGATCGTGCGGACGGAGGAGAATCCGGCGGCGCGGCACCACGAGTGCAGCGCTTCTATGGTCGGCACGTACCAATTGCCGAAGTCGGCCCGCAGCGCGTCGCCCGCGTGGAACTGCACCAGGCTGGATCCCTCGAGGCCCTCGATATGGACGGCTTCCGTCTCGATCACCGCCATCTCTTTGGTCACGGCGCGCACGCGCTCGAGGCAGGTGAGCGGTTCCTTCATGTGGTACAGGACGCCGAGGTAGAGCACCACGTCGAAGCGGCCGATCTCCGCCAGGTCCATGGTGGCGAAGTCGGCCAGTACGGGCTCGACCTTCGAATGGAGGACGGAGGCCGCGAACTCGAAGCCCCGCCGGCCCGGGAGTTCGGGAGCCCAGAAGTCGACCAGGTCCCGTGAATGGTCTGGCAGGGCACCCCGGGCAATGCAGTCGTTCCAGTACGCGGTGCGCGCCCCGAAATCCACTCCCCACGCGTAGTGGTCGAGCGCCACCACCCGGTCCGCTCCCTGGCGTTCGGCCAGGAAGGAGTAGTACCCGTCCCAGGCGCCGATGTCGAGGACGCTGCGTCCGGCGAAGTCGGGAAACGTGTCGGGGCCGTGCCAATGCCCTCCGAGCCCTTTGGTCACCACGCCCTGACCGAGATCGATCGTGTGAAACCAGATGTGCTCGTCCGTCCTCGCCTGGAGTTCTTCCCGCTCGTCCACGGACCGAGGGTAGCTGAGCGGCGGCGAATGGCGGGGATGGAGCGATAGCCGGATCACCTGAGGGACATATCGTGACGGGTATGCCCCGCCCGGTTCCGCCGCAGGTGATCCCCCGCCCGGCCGACTGGCGCATCGGTGAGGAGGCGCCGTGGGCCAACACCCCGCCCGGCCACCGGCGCGGCATCACCCTGGCCCGTGTTCTCCAGGCACTGGCGGCACAGGGGCAACGTGGACCGGCTCCCGAGGGAATCGGGCCGGAGCACGTCCTGGGACCGTCCATCTTCGTCAATGAGTCCACTCCACCTGCGAACCGGGTCGTGAACGCAGCCGTGCTCGCTGTGCTCTTCGAGGAGGAGGGAGAGGCGCGGCTCATCTTCACCCGGCGCTCCACGACGTTGCGGTCGCACAGGGGCGAGGTCAGTTTTCCCGGTGGCCGCATCGATCCGGGTGAGGACCCTCCCACGGCGGCCTTGCGGGAGGCCTACGAGGAGATCGCGCTGGACCCTTCGCGCGTCACGCCCGAAGGATGGATCCACCCGGTCGTCACCGTGGTGACGGGATCGCTCATCATGCCGATCGTGGCCACCACCCCGTCACGCCCCCACGTCGTGGCCAGCCCGGCTGAAGTCGAACGCGTCTTCGATGTGGCGCTGCGCGACCTGGCGGACCTCGAGAACTTTCACGAAGAGCACTGGAGGATCGCCGGCCGCACCACCCCCGGAACGATCGACGATTCCTTCACCGTCTGGTTCTTCGAGGTGGAGGGCGAAATGATCTGGGGGGCCACCGCCCGCATGATCCACGAGTTGCTCAGCCTCGTCCTGGTCACGCCGCGCTGACGCCGGAGCGAACCGGCCCGCAGGCGGTTCCCCGCTCCGGTGATTTCCCTCGAAAGCGCCGTTGCACGAGCCGAAAATGGCCGGTGGAGCAACCTGGAGAGAGTAAAGTGGTGGATCGTCGGCGTGTCGGCCCGGCGTTCGCTATTGCCATGCCGGTGTGGACCGAGAGAGCCGTACCGGCCCCATCGAATGCCGGAGGGCGAACAAATGGCTGAGATCGAGATCGGCGTTTACAAGTCCGGACGGCAGGCCTACGGCCTCGACGACATCGCCATCGTGCCCAGCCGGCGGACCCGGGACCCCGAGGACGTCGACATCTCCTGGGAGATCGACGCCTACAGCTTCGAGCTACCGCTCCTCGGGTCGGCCATGGACGGGGTCATGAGCCCGGCCACCGCGATCGAGCTGGGCAAGCTCGGCGGGTTGGGTGTCTTGAACCTCGAGGGACTGTGGACCCGCTACGAAGACCCCAGCAACCTCTTCGACGAGATCCGCGAGCTCGACGACGAAAAGGCGACGGCGCGCATGCAGCAGATGTACAGCGAGCCGATCAAACCCGAACTCGTCACGGCCCGCATCCGCCAGATGAAAGATGCCGGCATCACGACCGCGGCCTCGGTGACGCCGCAGCGCACCGAATCGCTCGCGCCGGCCTGCCTGGCGGCGGAGCTGGACATCCTGGTCATTCAGGGCACGGTGGTCTCGGCCGAGCACGTGTCCAAGACAGCCGAGCCGCTCAACCTCAAGCGCTTCATCCGTGAGTTCGACCTCCCGGTGATCGTCGGCGGCTGTGCGTCCTACCAGGCCGGGCTTCACCTCATGCGGACCGGTGCGGTCGGCGTCCTGGTCGGGGTGGGCCCGGGCAATGCCTGCACCACCAGGGGCGTGCTCGGTCTCGGCGTGCCGCAAGCCACCGCCATCGCCGATGTGGCCGGGGCGCGCATGCGCCATCTGGACGAGACGGGGGTCTATGTCCATGTGATCGCCGACGGCGGCATGTCCAAAGGCGGCGACATCGCGAAGGCCATCGCCTGCGGTGCCGATGCCGTCATGCTGGGCTCGCCGCTGTCCTCGGCCTTCGAGGCCCCGGCGCGCGGTTTCCACTGGGGCATGGCCACCTTCCACCCCACGCTCCCCCGTGGGGCGCGGGTGCGCACCTCGGTCCGCGGGAGCCTCCGTGAGATCCTGCTCGGCCCGGCCCATGAGAACGACGGCCGCATGAACCTCTTCGGTGCCCTGCGCACGGCCATGGCCACGTGCGGGTACGAGACGGTGAAGGAATTCCAAAAGGCAGAGGTCATGGTCGCGCCCAGCCTGCAGACCGAGGGGAAGTTCTTCCAACGGTCGCAGGGTGTCGGCATGGGCCATTGAGTCGGACTCGGTGACCGATACCGTCCTCGTCGTCGACTTCGGGGCCCAGTACGCCCGCCTGATCGCCCGCCGGGTCCGGGAGGCCCACGTTTATTCCGAGATCGTTCCCTCGACCATCAGCATCGAGGAGATACGCGCCCGCCAGCCCAAGGGCCTGATCTTCTCGGGCGGCCCGAAGTCGGTCTATGCCACCCCGGCGCCGACCATCGACTTGGGCGTGTACGAGCTGGGCATACCGATCCTCGGCCTCTGTTACGGAGCGCAGCTCATCGCCACGCAGCTGGGGGGGACCGTGTTGCGGACCGGGAACGGTGAGTACGGGCGCACCGGGTTGACGTTGACCGCCCCCTCCCCGCTGTGTATCGACTGGCCCACCTCGTCCGAGGTCTGGATGAGCCACGGTGACGCGATCACCGACGTGCCGCCGGGATTCGTGGCCACCGCCACCAGCGCCGGCGCGCCGGTAGCCGCCATGCACGACGCCGACCGCCGCATCTTCGGCGTCCAGTTCCATCCCGAGGTCGTCCACACCGAGCGGGGCAGCGAGGTCTTCGAGCGCTTCCTCCTCGACGCGTGCGGCTGCCTCCCGTCGTGGACGCACGTCTCGATCATCGAGCAGCAGGTCGACGCCGTGCGGGCGCAGGTCGGCACCGAGAGGGTGCTCTGTGCCCTGAGCGGTGGCGTCGACTCGGCGGTGGCGGCGGCGCTCGTCCACAAGGCCATCGGGGACCAGCTCACCTGTGTCTTCGTCGACACCGGGCTCATGCGGGCCGGAGAGGCGGATCAGGTCGAGGACACGTTCCGGCGGCAGTTCAAGATCGACCTGGTGCACGTGAAGGCGGCCGACCGTTACTTCTCCGCCCTGGAAGGAGTGACCGATCCCGAGCGTAAGCGCAAGATCATCGGCGAGCTGTTCATCCGCATCTTCGAAGAGGTGGCGCGCGACCTGGGCGCGGGTGAAGGTGACGGCACCGGCGCAGGCCCGAAGTATCTCGTCCAGGGCACCCTCTACCCCGACGTCATCGAGTCGGGGAGCGACACGGCCGCCAACATCAAGTCGCATCACAACGTCGGCGGGTTGCCCGACGACCTGTCGTTCGACCTCGTCGAGCCGCTGCGCCTCTTGTTCAAGGACGAGGTGCGTGCCGTCGGTGAGGAACTGGGCCTGCCCCATGACATCGTGTGGCGTCAGCCGTTTCCCGGGCCCGGCCTCGGTGTGCGCATCATCGGCGAGGTCACCCCGGAGCGGGCGGAGATCCTGCGCAACGCGGATGCCATCGTGGTCGAGGAGATCAGGCGGGCCGGCCTCTACCGCGAGCTGTGGCAGAGCTTCGCCGTGCTCCCGGCCGTGCGGACCGTGGGCGTCATGGGCGACGGACGCACGTACGCCTACCCCATCGTCATTCGCGCCGTCACCAGCGACGACGCCATGACCGCCGATTGGGCCAGGCTCCCGTACGACCTGATCGAGCGGATGTCGTCGCGCATCATCAACGAGGTCGAGGGGGTCAACCGGGTGGCGCTCGACGTCACCTCCAAGCCCCCCGGAACGATCGAGTGGGAGTGAGCGCGGCACGGCAGTACGGCAGTGCTCCCCAGCTGTTCGCGACCGACCCTGACACCTTCGACCCTGACACCGCTGACCCTGACACCTCGGGCGAGATCCCCGACGACATCATCCCCGACGACATCATCCCCGACGACATCATCCCCGACGACATCATCCCCGGCGACATCATCCCCGGCGACATCATCCCCGGCGACATCATCCCCGGCGACATCATCCCCGGCGACATTGACGATGCGGCCGCTGGCGCCGAGGCCGCGGCCGATGTCGCGGCAGCGGCCGGGGTCGACATCGACCGCGAGACCGAGAACGTGCCGACCCCCCGTCGCGGCGTATCGGCGGCGGCCGCGGCCGCACTCTTGGAGGGGCTCACACTCCCGCAACGGGCCGCCGTGGTGCATCGCGGGGGCCCGCTCCTCGTGGTGGCCGGAGCGGGATCGGGCAAGACGCGGGTCCTGACGCGCCGCATCGCGCATTTGTTGGCCACCGGCGACGCACCCCCGTGGGGCGTGCTGGCCATCACCTTCACCAACAAGGCGGCCGAGGAGATGCGCAAGCGGGTCGCCGAGCTCGTCGGCCCCCGCGCCGAGAAGATGTGGGTTTCGACCTTCCACTCGTCGTGCCTGCGGATATTGCGCAGTCACGCGCACCGGTTGGGGTACCGGCCCTCGTTCACGGTCTACGACGACACGGACACGCGTCGGCTCATTGAGATGATCGTGGCCGAGATGGGGCTCGATACGAAGCGTCTCCCGCCCCGCTCCGTCGCCGCCGTGATCGGTCAGGCCAAGGCGGAGCTGATCGACTTCGAGACCTTCCGGGAGTCGGCTCGCCAGGGGCCCGATCCGTTCCAGCGCAAGATCGCCGACGTCTACGCCGAGTACCAGCAGCGCCTGCTGGCCGCCAACGCCCTCGACTTTGACGACCTCTTGATGGTAACGGCCAACCTGCTGCAGGCCTGCGACGATGTTCGGGAGTCCTACCAGGAGCGCTTCAGCCAGATCCTGGTGGACGAGTTCCAGGACACCAACCACGCCCAGAACGAGATCGTCCACTTGCTGGGCCATGTCCACGGCAACGTGTGCGTCGTGGGCGACTCCGACCAGTCGGTGTACAAATGGCGGGGAGCCGACATCCGCAACATCTTGGAATTCGAGCAGGCGTTCCCGAGCGCCACGATCATCGTGTTGGAGCAGAACTTCCGCTCCACACAGACGATCCTCAGCGTGGCCAACGCCGTGATCGCCAACAACCTCGACCGCCCGCCCAAACAACTCTTCACGGTGGGGGATGCCGGCGATCCTGTGCTGCGCTACCGGGCCGAGGACGAGCGTGACGAGGCGTCGTGGGTCTCGGGCGAGATCCTGCGGCTACGGGCCGCCGAGGCGCTGGCGTGGGGCGACATCGCCATCTTCTACCGGACCAACGCCCAGAGCCGGGCACTCGAGGACTCGTTCATCTTCACCGGGATCCCCTACAAGGTGGTGGGAGGGGCCAAGTTCTACGACCGGCGCGAGGTCAAGGACGTGCTGGCCTACATCAGGGTCCTGGCCAATCCTGACGACGAGGTCTCCGCCCGCCGCATCGTCAACGTGCCCAAGCGCGGCATCGGCGACACGTCCGTGGCCCGCTTGGCGGCTTGGGCCCAGGTGCACAGGGTGTCGTTCAGCGAGGCCATCGACCGGGCCGAGGAAGCCGGGCTCGCCGGCAAGGCCCTGCGCGGCGCCGAGCAACTCGGCAAGACGCTGGCCGAGCTCCGCCCGCTGGTCTCGACCGTCAACCCGGCGGACTTCATCCAACTGGTCGCCGACCGGACCGGCTACATGGCCGAGCTGGTGGCCGAGCACACCCACGAGTCGGACGGGCGCATCGAGAACATCGCCGAGCTGGGCAGCGTGGCCGGGCAGTTCGACGACGTCGTGGGATTTCTCGAGACGGTGGCCCTGGTGGCGGACTCCGACGAGCTCGATGGCGACGGCACCCGGGTTTCGCTGATGACCCTGCATACGGCCAAGGGCCTGGAGTTCCCGGCCGTCTTCGTCGTCGGCCTCGAGGATGGGATCTTTCCCCACCTTCGTTCCCTGAGCGAGCCGGCCGACCTCGAGGAGGAGCGGCGACTCTTCTATGTGGGCATCACCCGCGCCCGCCGGCACCTCAACCTGTCGCATGCCTGGTCCCGGACCATCTTCGGCCGGACGCAGCAGAACATCCCGAGTCGCTTCCTCGGCGAGATACCCACCGAGCTGGTGAAGGACGTCGGGCTGGTCGGGTCGCGGCAGAGCCGGAACATGTCGACCGACAGCCACCCGCGGGGCGGGTCGAACCTGGCGAGCCGCCCGCTGGCGCCCCGACCCGCAGGGCGCCGGGCCAGCAGCGGGGCCGAGGAGTTGGGTCTGGTGGCGGGCGACCCGGTCGTCCACGACCACTGGGGCCCGGGCGTGGTGATCGACGCCAAGGGGGAGGGGTCGAGGGCGCAGGCCACGGTCGACTTCGAATCGGTGGGGAAGAAAAACCTTCTGCTTTCGGCCACCCCGCTGCGACGCGCCTGAACCCTGTCTGGCGTCCGCGCAAGGGCGTCCCTATCATCGAGGCTTCATGAAGCGTCCCTACAGGGTGGTGGTCGCCAAGCCCGGGCTCGACGGCCACGATCGTGGGGCCAAGGTCATTGCACGCGCCCTCCGGGACAGCGGCTTCGAGGTCGTCTACACCGGACTCCATCAGACACCGGAGCAGGTGGTCCAAGCGGTGGTGCAAGAAGATGCCGACGCCGTCGGGCTGTCCCTGCTCTCCGGCGCCCACCTCACCCTGGTTCCCCGGGTGGTGCAGCTCCTGGCCAAGGAGGGACGCGACGACGTGCTGGTGATCGTGGGGGGGATCATCCCCGAAGGCGACATACCGGTGCTCAAGGAACAAGGAGTGGCAGCGGTCTTTACGCCCGGCGCGCCGCTCGAGTCCATCGGAACCTGGCTGGGTGAGGCCCTCGACGAGCGAGAGGAAGGGCTGCACCCCTGAGAGGCTGTGCCCGTCCCACCGGTATCCGCACCACCGTTTTGAAATCCCGCACGACGCGACACCCCGAGCGACACGACAGAAGGAGAAGGCACCGCAGTGGATCTTTACGAGTACCAGGGCAAGCAGTACTTCGCCCGGTTCGGCATCCCGACCTCACCCGGCGGGGTGGCCGACACCGTTGACGAAGCGGTCGTACAGGCGGATGCCGCCGGCTACCCGGTCGTCGTCAAGGCGCAGGTCAAGGTGGGCGGCCGTGGCAAGGCGGGTGGCGTCAAGCTGGCCGCCGACGCCGACGAAGTCCGACTGCACGCCGGCAACATCCTCGGCCTCGACATCAAGGGCCACGTGGTCAAGCGCCTCTGGATCGAGCACGCCTCGGACATCGAGAAGGAGTACTACGCCAGCTTCACCTTGGATCGTCCCAACAAGCTGCACCTGGGCATGCTCTCGGCCGAGGGCGGTGTCGAGATCGAGGAGGTGGCGGTCACCAATCCCGACGCCATCGCCATGGTGCACATCAACCCCCTCGACGGCCTCGACGAGGGCACGGCGCGCGAGTGGGTCGACCGGGCCAACCTCGACCCCGAGGCACGCGAGCAGGCGGCCACGCTGCTGGTGCGGCTCTACCACTGCTACGTCGAAGGTGACTGCGACCTGGCCGAGATAAACCCGTTGATCCTCACGCCGGAGGGGAAGGTGCACGCCCTCGACGCCAAGGTGACGCTCGATGAGAACGCGACCTTCCGCCATCCCGAATGGGAGGAGTACGCCGACGACTCCGACGTCGACCCGCGCGAGAAGATGGCCAAGGAGAAAGGCCTGAACTACATCGGGCTCTCGGGCTCCGTGGGCATCATCGCCAACGGCGCCGGGCTGGCCATGAGCACGCTCGACGTCGTGACCCAGGCCGGGGGCGCCGCGGCTAACTTCCTCGACATCGGTGGGGGGGCCAACGCCGACGTGATGGCCGCCGCCCTCGAAGTGATCAACGCCGACCCGGCCGTGCGCTCCATCCTCGTCAACATCTTCGGGGGCATCACCCGGGTGGACGAGGTGGCGAAGGGGATCATCGAGGCCATGGGCCGCGTCAAGCTCAGCTCGCCGGTCGTGATGCGCCTCGACGGCACCAACGCCACGGAGGGCCGGGCCCTCCTGGCCGACCACCTGTCCGACCGGTTGATCGCCGAGCCCACCATGCTCGACGCCGCCCGCCGCGCTGTTGCCCTGGCCGAGGCCTAGGCAGAAGGGAACAAAGGAAACAACGTGAGCATCTTCGTCGACGAGACGACCAAGGTCGTCATCCAGGGCATCAGCCCAACCAGCCAGGGCCTCTATCACGGCCTGCGCAACAAGGCCTATGGCACCAAGGTGGTGGGGGGGACCAACCCCAAGCGCGGGGGCGAGGTGATCGAGGGCATCGATGTGTACGCGTCCATGGCTGAAGCGGTCAAGGAGACCGGGGCGACGGCGTCCTTCATCTCGGTGCCGCCGCGCGGCGCGGCCGATGCCATCGTGGAGGCGGCCGAGGCCGGCATCGCCTTCATCGTCTGCATCACCGAGGGGATCCCGGCCCAGGACGAGGCCCTGGCCTACAACCGCCTGGTACGTGATTTTCCCGGCACCCGCCTGCTCGGGCCGAACTGTCCGGGGATCATCTCCCCGGGGAGGTGCAACATCGGGATCACCTCGGGCGACATCGCGCTAGCCGGTGGCCCGGTGGGCATCGTGAGCCGGTCGGGCACGCTGACCTACCAGGCCCTGCATGAGCTCTCGCAGCAGGGCATCGGGCAGACCACCTGCGTCGGTATCGGCGGCGACCCGGTTCCGGGCACCAACTTCATCGACTGCCTGGCCGCCTTCGAGGCCGACCCCGAGACCAAGGCCGTCATGATGATCGGTGAGATCGGCGGCTCCGAAGAAGAGCGTGCGGCCGAGTTCATCGCCACCTCGATGACCAAGCCGGTCGCGGCCTACGTGGCCGGCGTGACGGCGCCCCCGGGCCGCAAGATGGGCCACGCCGGTGCCATCATCTCGGGCTCTCAGGGAACGGCGCAGGCGAAGATGGCCGCTCTGACCGCTGCCGGCGTGTTCGTGACCCAGAACCCCACCGAGTGCGGCGAGAAGATGGTGGCCATCGTGCGGGGGCTGTCCTAACCGACTCCGGCGGCGCTCGCCGCCCCTCAGCCTCATCGTCCCCACCCGTACCACCAGCGCCCTACCCGCAACTCGGGTGGATCCGGCCTGAATGGCCGTCGGTCGCCGTCGCGGCCGGGCTCGGGTAAGACTGGAGGCGCGACACGGTCTGAGGGGTGCCGCACGGAAGCCGCAGGAAGCAGGAGAACGATGCGCCGCCACACCCGATCCGGCCGCGTGCGGCTCCCGGCCGGCTCCGTCCCTCCCCGCGCTGCCGCAGCAATTGGCGCCGCCATCGTGGCGGCGGCCTGCATCGTCCTGGTGACCGTGGCCGTTCCGGCGGCCGCCCCCGCACCCAGCGGGTCAACGGTTCCAACACCGGCAACGGCCGACGCGCACGTCCGTGCCGCCGCGAAGTTCTCGTTCAATCTTCCGACCACGCCTGCCTACGCCGGCGATGCCGGTGATCCCGATGTCGTCGAGTCGGGTGGGGCGTACTACGCCTTCACCACGGGCACGCCGTTGGGCAACCACCTCCAGGCCCTGGTCGACACGTCTGGGAGCCCCACGTCGGGTTGGCGCAGCTACACCGGTCAGAGCTTCGGGTCGACGGCCCTGCCCACCACGCCGGCCTGGGAGGCGGTCAACACCCAGACCTCGCCCGGCGTCTTCAACGTTGCCAACCACTGGGTCATGTTCTATGACGCGGCCGAGGCGGGACACGCCAGCGACACGGGGTTCGACTGCCTCTCCGTCGCCACCACCAGCTCACTCAGCCCGACCGACGCCGCCTTCACGGATTCCTCGAGCGGACCGCTCATCTGCCAGGCGGGTCTGGGCGGTGCGATCGACCCCAGCCCGTTCATCGATCCGACCACCGGGAGCCCTTGGTTGGTCTGGAAGTCCAATGACGGTGGGTCGGCGCAGCCGGCCCGCATCTGGACCGAGGAGCTCGACGCCAGCGGGACAGGTTTCCTGGCGGGGAGCAGCCCGACGCAGATCTTCTTCAACGACACGGCCTCGTTCCCCTGGGAGAACACGGTTGAGGATCCGTCGATGCTCTATGCCGGCGGGCAGTTCTACCTGTTGTTCAGTGGCGGGATCTATACCTCGCCGAGCTATGCGCAAGGGGTGGCGTCGTGCGCGTCACCTACCAGCACGTGCGTACAGTCCGACCCCGATCCCATCGTGTCTTCCTACGCCTCGGTGGCCGGTCCCGGTGGGGGCTCGTGGTTCGTGGACGCTGCGGGCAACGACTGGCTCGTCTACGGCGGGTGGACCGCTGGTTGCACCAGCTATTCCTGCGGCGGCGCGCGCCGGCTCTTCGTGACGCAGGCGACGTTCAGTGCCGCCGCGCCACAGGGCGGCCTCAACAAGCCGGCTGTGGGAACCGCCTTCACCGCCGACAGCCAGGGCTACTGGCTGGTCGCCTCCGACGGCGGCATCTTCAGCTTCGGCGATGCCGCCTTTGACGGATCCACCGGCGCCATCCATCTCAACCAACCGATCGTCGGGATGGCCGCCACCGCCGACGGCCGGGGCTACTGGCTGGTCGCCGCCGACGGCGGCATCTTCACCTTCGGCGACGCCACGTTTT
>Ga0307373_10001350_pt1 | contig 45991 bp, 46 predicted proteins | sample OX2MG_FD_202534 | JGI IMG/M metagenome (GOLD analysis project Ga0307373, IMG submission 202534) | Soil microbial communities from Risofladan, Vaasa, Finland - OX-2 | ecosystem: Environmental > Terrestrial > Soil > Coastal area > Acid sulfate soil | place: Finland: Risofladan, Vaasa | collected...
GGGATGAGCCCGCGTTGTACATAGCCATAAATCGTTTTCACATCGATCCTCAGAAAAGCCTCGAGTTCCTTTGCCGTTAGGATCTCGGGTATCTCAACGGCGTTAGCTGCGCCTGAGACAGAGCTTTCTGTTTGATCGTGTTGGGCCATCGGAACCTCGAATTACTTACGATTCTCCTTCAGAGAACCCTCGAACAGCGCCAGCCTAACCTGAAACACGCAGGTCCCTCTCTTGGCTGTTCACTGACTGTGAGGTGGTTGGGGCCAGACGATGGGAAGAACCAAGCCCGCCCCGGCATCCCCTCGTGCTGAACAGCGCACGCATCCAACAACCCTGGCGCGTCGAAATTCTTAGAGGAGTCTGCAGAGACTGTCAATTCAGGCGAGCACGTGGCATATGGATAGTAGGAAGCGGTCTAATACCTGTCCCTCAGACTGGACTTCCATACCTTATTGGATCGAAGAGACTTACTGGGTGACGTCGGGAAATGGCCCTCTAGCCTCGCCCGCGTATGCTCGCTGTCTCTGTTTGTGAGCCAATTCCATGATGTCTGACTGACATTTCGCCGCCTCCTCCGAGGTGACTGGCTCGGCGCGAATCGGTGGTTCTGGCCACGGCAGCAAACCATACCGACGAGAGTCGCGAGTCGGAATGGCCTCTTCGTACGCCATGGGCACGCCTCTCCCGGTCCGAAATTTCTGCTGAAAATCGGTGGCAGCTTTGCGAGGTGAAACCCATGCACGTGTTGAAGCTGGGGACGGTCAAGCTGTGGATGATGAAGAAAGAAATCGAGGAGAGTCAGGTGCATCTCCGAGTGAAGTCGTGCAAAACGACTCTAACGACAAGCGAATTTAGAGATCTGTATGACTGGTTCGAAGAAGAGGAGACTCGGCTCGTACGGAAATCAGTCGCGTGGGCAAAGAAGCAAGCGCCTGTTTTTGTCTTGGGCGAGATCTGCACCATCAGTGGGGAGCAGCTCGATGCGGCCACCTTTGGTAAGAAGGAGATCTACGTCAAAGTTGTCAGCCTGCGTCCGCTGAGAATCGAGGACCCGAAGGGAAAGATTTGGAGTGCTGGCTTGGGCTTCAAGCTTCGGAAGTTGACGGTCGAGGAAGAAGAGCAGCTGAGCAGTGCACCGCTGAAGGTGCGGCCCAGACCAACGTGCCGATAAGGCCCCTCCCGGATGGTCCAGAGTCATTTCCTTGAAAGGAGCCAACAGAATGGCGGAAGAAGAAAAGCTACCGCTCGATAACGAGAGCACTCCTCAACAAATCGCGACATTTAAGAAGGCCATTATTCCAAAATTGCGCGAGCTTGGTGTAAGAAAACTTACCGTCAACTACAGCGGGTCAGGTGACGAGGGTTCTATCGACGGGATCGATGTCGAACCGGAAGGACTCGCAATTCCCAACGAACTCGAGGAGCAGATCTGCGATCTCGCCGACGAGTTTCTGTATGCCGAACATGGCAGTTGGGGAGACGGGGACGGTTGTACGGGCACGATCGTCATCGATCCGGTTGACGGCAAGATTGTCAACGAACACGGCTGGTACTCTACGGACACAAATTACGAGACCAAGGAATTCTGACTGTGGCACACCCGTTGAAGCATGCACAGAGTAGCGCGAAGAGATTCGGCGGCAAGCCCGAAGACTATCTGCCAATTCATATTTGGTTTGATGAATCAAAGGCGTTCCTTGCTGACTTCCGTCACCGTGCCCTTCGTCATCACGCGGAAGGTATTTTCCTGTGTGAAAAGATCTTCGGCGTCTCGATCACCAACAGTGAGGGGAAGGAAATCCCCGTGCGGTACATCGGAGAACAGCACGTTAAGGAAGATCTGGGACGCATTCCCACGGCTCAAGATTGGCTCACACAAATCAAGCCTGAACGCTGGATGTATGGGCAGCGACTGAACGTTTGATGCGAATCAATACGTGAGGGGAGTCTCTCACTCGACAGGGTTGCCCGCTTCGAGGCAGGTTTTAATCGTCTGAGTCGTGCCATTCCTGCGGCCCTGGGTAGAATACGAGCATCGGTACGCCAAAACACCCTTCTAAATGCTTGAATCAAAAGCCTCGGCGTAATCAACGGCCTCGCCGAGGCGCACTTTCAGTTCTTTTAACCAAGCCCGCGGATTGTGGCCGTGAATGAGCCGGCTTAAAAAGTCGAGCCTTTCAGCCACGTTGTCCCGGTTATGGCGAATGTCACCTTTCATGACGCTTGCGTAGATGGAGAGAAACTCGGGCATGCTGGCGGGCCTGGAAAAAAGATAGGTGGCATGGCCGAGCTGCGGAGTCTCCACAATTACGGCTTTCTCAAGGTCGAAGATGTATTCCGACCGAAACAGGTAAAGGTGACGAGCACGCTTGCAGAGTTGCCTGTAGTAGAAGGCGTCATAATCTGGCTTCCATGTGATCTGCGCGACGTCGAAATCGCCGGGAATGCCTAACGCGGCGCAGAGTTTCTGCAGGTCAGCTCGCTCAACCGGTGCGGCTTCGATGCGCGCGCGAACTTGATCGAGGGCCTCGGAAAACTCACCGAAGCGGTGGTGGGTCTTACGAGCATCGGCGATCTGTTCAGCAATGTTTGCGGGAAGCGCGACTTCGATGCGGCTAGGCAGCGCGGTTTCCCACTTCACCAGATACCACGTGCCCGCGCGGTGTTGATATTTGCCGCTTTGAATGAAGGTTGCCTTGACGCCAACCTTGGCGCCCAGCAGGTGCTTCCACCGGTTCCAACTCGAATCCCACAATAGCGGCAAGGACGCCTGGTCGAAGATCACTTCTAGTTTTCGACGCGAATCCCGGTAGATGGCGTGATCGTTGTAAAACACGACCTTTCGCAAGGGCGCTCGGAAGTGTTTGAACTTTTGTTCTGGCAGAAACGACAGAATGCGTGAAGCGTAAAACGTCGATCCGTCCCGTGAGCAATCGCCCACAACAAGCAAGGACCCAAATCCGCCGTACGGGAAGAGTGCGGCGGATGCGGGATCGTCAAGGAGAGCGTCGTAGCAAGCTCGCAGTTCTGGCCGCGCGAGGATATTGAAGGCGCGCTCCAAGCTGGCCAAGTCGCTTGTGGGTGCTCGCGCTGCGCAGAGTTCAAGGTTGCGAAGTTTGAAGGCGAGGCGCAGCTCGGCTGGCGATACGTTCGGATTGACCTGCAAGAGCTCGCACAAAGTGCTTTGCCTGTCCCAAACGCGGTGGCGATTGCCCACGTAGAAATAGTCCCTCAGTGCCTCACAACGAAAGTTGATGGCGGAAATGCCCAGGCGAGAGCCGCAAACTTCAGCAGAAACGAAAAGATTATTCCGCTTGTCCTTTCGTGGCTGGGACGCGTAGCCAATCTGTGCTTGAAAGAGATCGCGCCTTCTGGCGCCAGGTTTTGTATTGCGGATGCAAATCTCCGTGCTCGAATCAGCCGCCTCAAGGTCGAGAGAAAAGAGTAGTTCGTCTCCGGCGTGAATGAAGGACGCCAAGAAATTCGAAACCAGGATGGAAGTGCCATCCGGAAAAACGCACTCCGTCTTGGCACCCTTCGGATTGGTCTTAAGGATTTTCCGCTGGCACACATTCGGTCGGTCGTTGGGGCTGAAGTGGATGGCGACGCCCATTTCGCCGCGGACTCTAGCACCAGCCGAGCGTCCTGCCAAATAAGCGGGCTGCTGTTTTGTAACTCGCTGTCTTGCTTAACTTTAGAGAGTATTTCGAGTGGCGTGTTGCAGAAATCTTCGCAATAACTCTAGTTGTTCTGGAGGGCGAAATGAGGCTTGCCGGACGGACCCGGCTCGGTTTTTACCCATTACCGCTTCCGGAGGCGGAGCGCATCCGCAGATTCTTGGCATTCGCGGACAAACAGTGTTGCGCGCTCGACCCTTGCATCGGGGATGGTGTCGCGCTCGGGGAAATCACCTCAGCCGTGAGTGTGTTGCGGTACGGCATCGAATTAGAAGCTGGCCGCGCCGAACAGGCGCGGGCGAAGGGGAGCGAGGTGATCCATGGAAACTGCTTCGACGTGCAGTGCCCGGTGGAATCTTTCTCACTGGTTTATTTGAACCCGCCTTACGACTTCGAGATCGGGGAGGAAAGATCGCAGCGCATGGAACGGCTGTTCCTCGAGCATGTGTATCGGTGGCTGAAGCGCGGCGGGGTCTTAGTGATGGTTATCCCCGGGCGCTACATCCACGATTGTAGCCAGACCCTGGCGCATCAATTCCGCGAAGTTCGCGTCCACCGACTCACGGAACCCGAGAGCGTAAAATACAAGCAGGTCGTGGTGATGGGAGTGCGACGCACGCGGGCCGAAAGGGACCGACTTCAGGACAGTGAAATCACGCGCGCCCGAATGCGGTTCGAATCTCTGGCAACAGACCCAGAGAGACTCTCGCCCTTACCCGCGGAGCCAGACCATCTGTACGCGGTTCCACCGGGAGAGGCAGTGCGGATGGTTTATCGGGGGTTGCCCTTGGACCAAATAGAAGACCTTCTCCCAAGGTCGTCTGCTTACCGGCAGGCCTCGGCTGTTCTGATTGCGCAGCAGTCGGATGTCAGCGGCCGGCCACTCACGCCCTTGCACGGCGGCCATGTCGGGCTGCTTTGCACGGCTGGAATGCTCAACGGGATCTTCGGGGACGGTGAAACGCGCCACATCGCGCACTGGCAGTCGGTCAAACTGGTGGACAAATCGGAAGAGGAAGAAGACGGGAAGACCGTCATTCGAGAAAAGGAGCGGTTCTCGAACGAACTGACGTTGGTCTTCTGCACAGGAGAGATTGCCAGCCTGAAATAGCTCGCCTGCTGGAGAAGGGAGACAAAACCATGGGTGACCGGTGTTACTCAACGCTTGTTTGTGCCAAGCGAGATAGAGATGCCTTCGAGAAAATGGGCTACATACTCGAAGAGTCGAAGGCGCTATCAGCGGACGGAAATGAAATCCCAAGTGCAGTCGTGATGGTGAATGAGGAAGCCAACAACGGTAACTACGATGAGCTGACCGCACTATCTGGCATTCCCTTCCTGGTCTGTAATGGCTCGTGCCCGGGTGCTTACGGCGACCACCTCATTGTTTCGGACGGTAAGGCATGGCACTACTCCGAAGCCCTGCATGAGAGCAACTATCCCGCGGTACGAGTGGAATCCGGCGGCGTGATCCGGGACTCCGAAGTGGACGACGCCAGGAAATACTGGACGGTGTATTCCGCCGCTGTAGCCACGATCAAGAATGCTGCGCTTGGAAGACCAAGCGCGCAATCGGGCGAATTCAAACCCAAGGGCCAGAATACCTCCCGCGCTTCCACGAAGTGATTGGCTCGTCGCGCAGATAGTGGAAAACAGATGCAACACTAACTGTACAGTTCGTATAATCGAAGTGGAGAGTTGATTCAATGCCGAGAACAGCTAAAAACGACAGCATCGTCGTCTCTGCCCTCCGCGCGCGTACCCATTTTGGCAAGCTGCGGCGGCGGGAGGAGGAGGAACGGCGTTCCCTCGTTATCGAGAAGCGGGGAACTCCCCGGGCGGTGCTGCTCAGTATCCGGGATTATGTGCGGCTCGCGGCTCCGGAGCCGGACGTGCTCAGGATCGTCGGGGAAGAATCAAAGGCAAAGGGCACGAACAATCTCAGTTCGCAGCAAATCGACAAGATTATCCGGGCATCTCGCGCGAAGAAAACGAAGCACTGATGATTCCGCTTCGACTCGTCGTTGACACGAACATTGTTGTCTCTGCCGCACTGAAACCCGACGGACTACAACGCACGGTGCTCCTGCTTGCGATCACCAAACCGGCGCAGCTGTACGTCTCACCAGTCATCCTCACGGAATATCGGGATGTACTGTCGCGCCCGGAACTCCAGATCCGCAAAGTCTCCGGCATCAACTGCTGCAAATCATCAAAAGACGCGCCCACACGGTTAGTCCGGCGCGGTGCCTTCAGGTGACGAGCGATCCGGGCGATAGCGTATTCCTTGAGTGCGCCGATGCGGCTCGTGCGGATTATCTGGCGACTGGAAACACGCGGCACTTTCTGAGGTTTTGGAAGAAGACCAAGGTCATTACGTCGCGCGAGTTCTTCAGCGTGGTAACGCCGCATCTCCTCGCGTAGATCTGTGAGCCTTGCCAAGAACGGCACTCGCGATTCGTCACATCATCTTTGGCCGCCGGTAAGTCCTGTTGAAATCCAAATCACCGATTGGAAATAAGAGTTTGCGCTGCCGGTTGGCACCCTCTATCGCCCGCAGAGCGTCAATGCCAAGCAACCAAATGTCTGGAGGAAACGGGAATGCAAAACGCTCACGAGCGCTTTGGAACGCTGGAGTTTACCAAGCGCACGAAAGACACGACCACCCGCGTTCGGGCTTACGTTGACCGAGTGGTGCTAGAAAGCCCGAAGGACAAACAAGGCCAGGCCAGCGCCCATTTGATCTCTATGATCGGGGGAGATGCTGAGATCGGCGCCGTGTGGGCAGCGGTAGTCGAGGGCGCTTTGTTCCAGATTCAACTACCGGGCCACCCGACCATCGCTGCTTCTCTTGGCCTCGAAGCACAATGCTTTCGCGGCAGCGTTGCGACTCCGGGCAGGAAGCGTCCAGCCAGACACCTGGTAGCTGTGTCTGCCGAGCTAGCCAAGACGAAACCGGGTGCCGACCGCGAGGGAGCACGGACCATTCTGTGCGATGACGATCCGGTGTTCGTGCTCTATCGCGTTGCGTATCGATATGGCCTGCCGGTGGTTCCCGAGTGGGCGCTGTGGTTCATGCGCGAGCTCAATCAGCGAAAAGCGATCCTGCCCATGGTGGGACTGGGATGCTCACCCGTCATGGTGAGCGGGAATAAGCCTGCCTATCTCAAGTGGATCGGCAAGGCTTTGAGAGAAGGCCTGATCCACATTCCGAAAAAAAGTGGCTCGATCACTTGGAAGTTACCGATCAATTTTCTGAAGCAGACGACCTTGGAGGCATCTGTGGGTGCTGCCACGTAATGCTGTTGCGGAAGAACGAACCACGGGGGTGTCGTGTGAGCCGTTCTAGGAGTTTGGAGCAGCAATCCCTGGATATCGGACACGCGCTCCGCCCGCATCGTGAGAACGGTCCAGCACAGCAAGCCAAGTTCGCGGTCTAAGCGCCGAACGAAGCGCAGGTTTGCAGCTAGACGGGCCTACGCGATTGCTGCCGCTGCTGCCGCTTTTGCTTCGGCCTCCACTGTGTAAACCACGACCGCCTTTTTCCCGCCCTTTGCCGCTGTGGCGCAAATCGAATTCAGGTTTACCCCTTTCGCTGCGAGCTTATCCAAACACTGAGCCAGCGCACCGGGCTTGTTTGGCAGCTCCTGCTCATCGGCCTCGGTCTCCTGGTAGGTGATCTTGGCCTCGTCGAGGGCCTTCTTGGCTCGCCTCACGTCCTCGACGATGAGCTGGACCGTGCCGCTCGTTCCCTGGGCCGTTCCCAGCAGAGCGAGAATATTCACCTTCGCGCTTCCCAGAGTTCTTGCGATCTCGGCCACTGCACCTGGTTGGTTCTGAACAGCGATTGTGAACTGCTTGGTCTTGGCCATATCGGCGCCCTCCTCTCCGCTATGGAGAGAGATTATACCCCTCGGCATGCCATTCCCGTATCGGCGCATTCAGCCGCTCCGAGCGAGAACCTCATTAGGAGGAACCCTTCAAAACCATGGACCACATAGATTCGATCGCAAAGTACTTGCGTGCATGGGCCCCCGAGCTGGGCGACAGAATTCTTCAGACGTATCCGCCGCTTCACGGCTTTGAAGACACAGCTTCACCGCTGATCCGGCAACTCCTGCGCACGCCCTTTCCGGCACAGACGCTCGCGATGATGGGTGTGGTAAAGCGCTGGAATGAAGCACGGGGCGCGGCCGTGATCGCGGAGTGTGGGACTGGCAAGACACTGATCTCGCTCGGCGCTGTGCACGCGCACAGCGACCGCAAACCATTCACGGCCCTGGCCATGGTTCCGCCCCAGTTAGTTGAGAAGTGGGCGAGGGAAGCGTTTCTAACCCTGCCCCGGGTGCGCGTCTTCTTCATCGACGGACTGCGTACCCCGACGAGTTCGGCAGGCCATGCAGGAGTCAACGAAGTCAGGTTGCGGCATGGGCGCATCATCCGGGAGGGATTGCGCACCACGCTCACGGAATTGCGGCAGCGGAAAACAGCTCGCACGGCTCGCCAGCGCTGGGATTCCATCTGCGGGTTCCCGGCTCTGTTCATTGTGGGGCGTGACCGCGGGAAGCTCAGTTACTTCTGGCGGCATGCGTACGGCCTGGCACATTGCGGCCGGTATCAAGGCTCCGTTGTGAACGCGGACACCGGCTGCCCGATCTTCCTGGGAGAAGATGGGCAGCGACTTCTCTCCGTGGACTTCAAGAAAGCCAAGCTGAGCGAAATTCTAGGCAGTCAGAACGGCGACGAGATCGCCAAATCGCGACGGGAGTTGTACAGCGCGCTGTGGCAGGCGGACGGGAAGAAAGTTCGCCGTTTCGCTCCCGTGGATTTCATCGGCCGCTACATGCCTGATTTCTTTGACTACGCGATTGCGGACGAGGTGCATGAGTTGAAAGGAGATACCGCCCAGGGCAATGCGCTCGGCACGCTGGCAGCGTGTGCGCAGCGTACTGTCGTCCTTACCGGTACGCTGCTTGGCGGCTACGCCGATGAGGTGTTCAACATCCTCTTCCGCCTGCATCCGGCGAGGATGGTTCGGGAAGGATTTGAGTATGGGGAAGCCGGCGTGCGAGCGTTCACGGAAACCTACGGCCTGCTCGAAAAGATCACCGTAATCGAGCCAGCGGATAACGCTTGCTCGGAGGCACGGGTAACGAAACGTGTTCGGCGGCGACCGGGGGCGTCCCCGCTTCTCTTTGGCCGCTTCCTGATGAGTCTGGGAGCGTTCATCTCGCTTGAAGACATTTCGGAGGCGCTGCCGCCCTACCGGGAGGAGGTTGTCAGCGTGGAGATGGACCCTCCACTGAAGGATGCTTACAAGAAACTTGAAGAGGATGTGAAAAACTCGCTGAAGGAGCATCGCGGAAATCAGTCGGTAATGAGTGTGGCACTGAACGCGTTGCTGCTTTATCCCGACCGGCCCTTTCGGCTTGGGAATCTGTATGGATGGGAATACGACCCGGAGACGCAGCAGAGAGAGAGATTCCTCATTGCGGAAACACGGGATTTGAGTGAGGAGCACGTCTACGCGAAGGAGCGCCGCTTGGTGGAAGAAGTGCAAGCGGAGCTGGCGCGCGGTCGCCGCTGCCAGATCTATGCGGTCTATACGCAAAAGCGAGACGTGACGCGAAGACTGGAGCGCATCCTCACGAATGAGGGAATCCGAGTCGCGCTGCTCACCACAGATGTGCCTCCCGAGGCGCGAGAGGGCTGGTACGACCGTCAGCTCCGCAGTGGGGTACAGGCGGTTATCTGCCACCCAAAGTTGGTGCAAACGGGGCTCGACCTGATCGAATTTCCGACGATCCTGTTCTACGAAACGGGATACTCCATCTATGTCCTTCGGCAAGCGAGCCGGAGAAGCTGGAGGATCGGCCAGCGTCATCCGGTGAAGGTGAAGTTTCTTCACTACGCAGAGACGATGCAGGAGAGCTGCCTCCGACTCATGGGAAAGAAGCTGCTGGTCTCACTGGCCATGGAAGGAAAGTTCTCTTCGGAAGGGTTGCAATCCATCAACGAGGAAGATGACATCTTGATGGCCATGGCCCGCGAACTCGTGACCGAAAAAGGAATCGGGGAAAGAGCCGATGCTGTGTGGGCCGGGCTCCAGAAGAAACAGGAAGAAGTCTTCGCGATACGACCATCTGGAACGGAAGAAACTACGCCTGGAACTGCCGAGGATATCCAGCCTCTTGTGAATGAGAGCGCCATCCAGGCGCCCGGTCAGTGGATTCCGCTTGCAACTTCGCTGGAATCGATTCGTCGCAAGACTTCCCGGCGTGCAGGCTCTCCCGAAGGCCAACTCACGTTGTTCTGAGTTCGCTCATTCGATTCTCGGAACCAATCCGTATTCTCCAAAATAAACACGTCACATCAGAAGGAGGCAGTCCAATGGGTATTCTCGGACTAACACACGATGAGAACGGCGCGGCCCTGGAGAAACTCCCGGTGACAATCAAGGTCGCTATTGGGGAAGGTCCGGAGCCCGGCAACGAAAACGGCCATCCACGAAAACTGGATCATTTCGTCTTCAAGCGGAAAACCCTTCGTGCTCAGGATGTCGCGTGGGTTGCGGCCTCAGACATCGCTCAAGCGCATGGGGAGAAACCAACCGAACTGGGAATTATCTTCCTCAATGATGACCCCCGAGAAGTCTTCCGAACGGAGTACGCCTTGTGGGTGCCGAGCGGCTGCAAATGCCGTGGTGAACTTGTGCAGAGTACGAATGGTGGTGGCTTGCGCTACGAAATGCGAGCGACGCGAAGGACGCAGAAGCACCCGGAGGGAGAGCTTTGGCCTGGGAATCACAAATACCTCGATGGGGCCAAGAAGGGCCAGCCGATTGAGGGATGCGGTGACGGCTGCCCGGATCTGGATCGCGGTGATTGCAAGCCTTCTGGCGATCTCTACTTCATCTTGGAGAAATTCCCAACTTTCGGGGCCGTCTGCCGACTGCACACGAGCAGCTACCGTTCGATTCGCAATTTGTCGAATGGCTTGATGCAGATTCGCCGGTTGAACGGAGGAAGTTTGAGTGGGATCAAAGCGATCCTGAAGGCCCGCCCGGAGAAAATCTCATATTCCGACCACGACGGAAGTAGGCACACGTCTGTCGCATACATTCTCAGTCTGGAGATCGGAGGGACCGACCTGCGCACTTTGGTTGCGAACATGACCGAACCCGCTAGACTCTTGAGCGAGGGGCGTGCGGCGCTCAATCTGTCTCGCGGAGTCCAGTACGTCGTGCATGAAACAGAGGCAGAGCGCGCCGAGGAGATCGCTGGAGAGTTCTATCCAAACGGCGAAGTTGCAGCCGAGGAGGCAGTGGGGCCTGCCATCGGACCAAGTGACAGAGACGAGCAGCTGGCAAGAATTTGCGAGTTGGCGCGACGCGTTGGTCTTAACGAGGCCAAGACAAAGATGCTGATCGGCCAATCAGCAGGGGATCTGGTTGGGCTTGAGCGAAAGCTCCTGAATGAATTAGACGACCAGCCGCGAAGAATGCCCGCTGGAAACGGCGATAAGGACCACCGGTTGCAGCCCAAGAAAGAAACTCATCAACCCACCGAGGCTACGACTTCGAAGCCCCCCGGTGCAGTCGCGCCAAATGGGTCAGCGCCGCCTGCCGGAGGGTTCCTTTTCTGACCGATAACCGGAAGCTCGTCAGTTCAAATCAGGCCCTCGCAACCGCCGAACAGTCAACCTTTCCAGCGATGTCCCGATGCGGTTTATCAAACCGCTTTCGAGTTGCTGACGCAATTCGGGTCGCAGCAAGTCCCCCCCGCGAGACACCTCTCTGCACACTCCACTTTGGCCGAGGCAACGCCATGAAAATACGCGCGGATTCTCTGCGTTCAGACCATCCAAGGCCGACCCCTCCTTTGAGCCAATCGCGACACGGTGATATGGCGTGCGAAACCCTCTACGTTCGTAAGCATGTCCAGGGTGGAAAAGTCGCGGACTCCGAACCGGCGACGCGAGGGATCGAAATCCACCAAATCCTGGCAGCCTATATTAACCACCTGGTTAGAGCCAGACGCGCGACAGACCTCGAAGTGTTCGACGCTTTGATGAGAGGCGCTGGTGCTGAGGCACGGGAAGTTCTGGAGAAGTTTCGGGACAATCACGCGTTTGACCCGGAGAAGATCCTAGCGACTGAACTCCATATTGCGCTCGATGAAAACTTCGTTCCGATCGAGCATCCGGGCGATGAGGGACCAATAGCTACCTACGAGGGGACACTTGACCTCGTGATGCTCCATTCCCTCACGGAGGCCGAGATCGCCGATTGGAAGAGCTACTACCAGGTCATCGAGGCGGAAACATTCCAATCGAAGTTCTATCCGCTACTCCTGATGTGCCTCAATCCTTGGCTGGAACGGGTGAAGTTCGTCCTGGAGTTCGTGCGATATGGAGTTTCGCGCTGTGTCAAATACACACGGAAAGATATGCCGTGGCTTAAGGAATTGGCTCAGAGGGAAAGGGCACGCCAAAGAAAGCTCCATGAATTGGTTTCCTCTGGCGACCGGGACTTGAAGGTCTCCCCAGGGAGACACTGCACTTGGTGCCCGCTTTTGCTGAACCGTTGCCCGGTGGCAGAGACAAATCCGTACGGGCAGATGACGGCTGAAGAACGACTGCGATTTGCCCTGTGGCTCCAGGAAGCAGAAAAGCAGAACACGAGGGTTCTCAAGGATCTCATGGTGGAACAGGGGCAGATTCGCTACCGCGATGGGAACGAGAGTGAGTACCTGGCTGACTTCGTGCCGGTGGAAAAGAAATTCTATCCATATCGCGATGCGGTTTCGATCCTCGATGAATGGTTCAGAGCGCATCCCGGGGAGCGATCCCTGCGAGAAAAGCTCACGATTTCGGGCCTCTCGTCCGCGATCAAGGCGGAAAAGCGCGCCGAACTTGCCGCCAAGCTGGCAGAGATCGCAGATCTGCATGTTGAAACCGAACTCAGGATCGGGCGGGCAGGAACGAATGGCGGTAAGGAGCAAAGCTCACGACAATTGTGACTCTGAGCCGATCAAAAGGATGTCCATAACGCTTTCGCCGGAAGGATTACCGAGCAGAGCACTGCAAAATAGTGGCAGGTACTTCCGGCCAAAACGAACCCGTGCCAAATGGCATGATTGTACGGGACCTTCTTCCACGCGTAAAACACGACGCCCACCGTGTAGAACACTCCGCCAGCCAGCAACCACAGGAGTCCGCTCGCCGGAATCCTGACCAGCATCGGCTTGACCGCTACTAGCGCAAGCCAACCCATCAGAAGATAGACCGCCGTGGACAGGACGGAAGAATGCTCCACAAACCATACCTTGAACAGAATCCCTGCCATCGCGAGTCCCCAGATGACTCCGAACAGGGACCAACCCCAGCCTCCGCGCAGGTTGACAAGCAAGAAGGGCGTGTAGGTCCCGGCGATCAACAGATAGATGGCGGAATGGTCGCAGATGTTGAGGATTCGCTTCAGCCGACGGGAGCGCATGCCGTGGTAGAACGTCGAGGCTGCGTAGAGGCACAGCAGGGTGCTGCCGTAGATGGCGCAGCTCACAATGCGCCAGCCGTTGCCGCGCATCACCGCGAGAGACAGCAAAGTTGCGAAGCCTGCGATGCTGAGGATCAGCCCGACGCCGTGAGTAAGGCTGTTGGCAAGTTCTTCGGCGGATAGGCAGGGTGTCGAGACTTGGGTCATTGAGTGTCCTTAATGATTTTCAGACATGCGAGCGCCCAGAGCAACAACAAATGCGTGCCTCGGATAGCGCAACGAGTGTCTGATTAAAGATGAGAAGCAGCCCGAACTCTTGCACAGCTCGCAACCATCGTGGACGTGCACATTGAATCAGGACAAGATCGCACGGCAAAGAAGGAACAGACGGTAAGGAGTTAGATTCATGAAGATTCGAACGCTGACCCTGAAGAACTTTCGATCCCACCAGCGGACGGTGTTGGAGTTGGATCGATTCAACTTCGTGCGAGGGCCAAACGGTTGTGGAAAGAGCTCCATCGAAATGGCACTGGAATATCTGTTCACCGGTCGCTGCGCGATAACAGATGCTGCTGGCCGGGGAGCTGAGGCCCTAATTCGCGCTGGCACAAAGGAACTCGGGGTTTCGGCGACTCTCGAAAACGGCGAAACGATATGTCGGCGGAGGACGCCGAGATCGCACACCGTTGAACTGAACGGAAATCGCGTCCCTGTGGACGCTGCGGAGGGCTCCCTGGAGAAACGCTTTGGCTCAGCTGATGTTTTGTCCGCTGTGCTGAACGCAGGCCGATTCATCGAAATGTCCGCGGCCGAGCAGAAGAGGCTCTTGGCCCAGGTCCTTGAGGCTGGGAAGGTAAACATTCCTGACGAAATCAGCGACGTGCTACGGGCTCTCAATGAAGAGCAGCCAAAGTTGGCGAGCGTCGGTGACGTTGAGGCTACCTACAGAAGGTTCTATGACTCGTGTATGGAGGCGAGTCGCACTCTGAGGACATTGGGGCAGATGGAGAAACCCGATATCCCGTCGGATCTCCCCTGTGTGCAAGAAGTGAAGGAGAAACTCGAAGATTTGCGGCAGCAGAAGGAGCGGCTTATTGCCCAGAAGGCAGAGGCAGATGCTTCCTGGGAAAGTGCGCAGGCGCGGTTGAAGCAATTACAGAGGGAAATCGAGGAAGTGTCGTCCGAGATCCTCAACCCAAGCGAAGAGCAAGAGTTGCTTCAGCTTGAGTCTCAGCGAGGCCATGCAGAAAAACTCCGTCTGGAGTTGACGAATCTGATTGCCGAACAAAAGACAGTCGAGACATCCCTTGCGGCAGTGGAGGGACTGAAGAGCAAGTGCCCAACGTGTGGGCAGCCGATCTCGGAGGAAGTGAAGGCGAGAGAAATAGAAGTATTGCGCGAACGTCTTTCAGACGTTGAGGGTTTGATTCAGGGTACGAAGGAAGAACTCAGCGAATACGCCGACATCGGAACGGCAATCTCCCGCCTCGAAGGATACCGCAAAGCTCTCGCGCGGCAGGCAAAGCTGGTAGAGGAGGAATCGAGGCTTCGGGCAATGCAGAGACCAAGTGGTGGAGATCTCGAAGGCCGAATGACTATCCTCGCGGAGAGAATCAACAAGGGAGAACGGGTGCTGGAGAAAGTGCAAAAGTTTGCAGGCGCCAAAGAACGGTGGGAAACGCATGTCAGGGAAAAGTCGGTCTTGGAGACGAGGATCGACCTATTGGACAGACTGAACGAATTCTTCGGGCCGAATGGCGCGATGATGGGTCAAGCAAGCGGTCGATTGGGATCGTTTACCGAGGACTTGAACCGGCATCTCGCAGCCTTCGGCTATGCCTGCAATGTTGCACTCGAGCCGTTCGAGATCCTTATCAGTTCGTCGAGGGACAACCATTTCCGTCTGTCTCTGAAGCAGCTCTCTGAATCAGAGCAGTTTCGGTTTGGAGTGGCGTTCCAAATTGCCCTGGCCATAGCAGCGGGCTTGCGTTTCGCTGTGATTGATCGGGCAGACCTAATGGACAGGGAAAGGCGAAAGATGTTAACCGGCTTGCTGATGAACAGCGGGCTAGACCAAGCCATCGTGCTTGCAACCAGTGAAGATGCACCGCCTTCGGTCGTACCGCAAGGGGTGAAGTTCCTAAGCCTGACCGAGAAGACGAAACCGCACGATGCTCTCGTATCCACAGTGGCGTAACCGCTGCAGCTCTATCGGGTTTTAAGCTGGCTCAGATGTAGGGCAGTGGGGAAGCACCCCACGGCCCGTGTTGCTCAGATCCTTGCATAGCCGCAAGTGCTAAATTTTAGCCAGTTACGTGAGGGTGCTCGCCAATTGTGACTTGTCGCGACCGTTTGGTTACGTGTTGGGGCGCAGAGTAAGCTCATTGTAGAAGTACATTTTCAATAGCCAATCGCCCATGTATACGCCTGGACTACGAACACGATGATTTCCTTCTGGATTCTCGTTTTGATTAGACTAGAGAGCGAGTCTCGAACCGTCGAGCAATCGTCATCCGACGAGCCGTAGTAAGTAGCGTGTGGTAGGCAAAATTTCTTGTTGGCTCCCTGGCTGTCGACGCCTACCACGGTTTGCCCAAAACCCATTTCAGCCATGAGAGCACGCAAGCTTTCATAATCTTCGGCAGGTGGATCCCCCCTCAGCTCAACGCGAACTGCGTAATTTGCCATGAGATTAAAATACCTCCTTTTCGAAATCCTACACGGTCCTCATGTCTTCGTTGCGGGGACCGCCCGTGCATGTCACGAATCATTGAGCTTCCGAACGTCATCATGTGTCATGTCTCAATTGTGCCGGGCCTATGCCATTTAGTTTTTTTTGTACCAAGCAATTCGGCCGTTTCTGATGAAAAAATGCGACTTGCACCCGTGCCTGCGCCAGATTGACGGCTCCAGTGTCGGCTCATTCTTTGAGTTGATACGAAGAGACCAGGAAGGTGAATCATTCGCGAGGAGGCTGACGTGAATGGTCTCGTGGCATCCGCAAGGACACAGGAGCGCGGCGGACCACGGGTCGGGCGCTCCCAGGAGATACATCGTACGAGCCTTCAAACGGTCGGGGATTTCCGGAACGCGTTGGATGGTGTAGCTCTGGCCGTGGCGGAACACGGCCACAAGATTGACAAGGCGCTTCCGGACTCCTTGAACGAGTTCTTTCATCACAAGTCGGGCCTCTCCAGTAGCGGCTCCATATCACCGCGTCCGACGTGGCGGGCCAAAAGCGCGCACGGCTGCCCATCGGGTTCGTTCGTGAGAAATGGCTCAAGAAGATTTCCGCGGACGATGGCGTAGGAACGGTTCGGCGCGTTCCGGAACGGATGCAACCGGCTCAAAAACTCCTGCACGACAAGGGACGAAAAGAACATATTGACAGGGATCACAGCCGGGCGGTCTTCATCGATTCCGCGGAGGTATCCTTCGTCCCGTCGTGCGCGATAGAGTTCGGGGTGGGTGCGACGCAACTCCTCGGCTTCCACTTGTTCCATCTGGTAGACTTCGCGGCTCAAAAGGCTCGATCCTCCTGGCTGGAGGTAGTGCACCGCTCCGGAAATGTTCGAGATTCCGCCGGAGCCATCCGCGTCGAGCCGAATTCCCACGTCGAAGTAGGGCATCGAATAAAAGGTTGCCAGGCGATTCAATGCGTGGCGCGCCTCGGCCCCATCGGTGCAACCGAACACAACGTCGCAGGCAGCGATTTCTCGCACGGCCCGTTGTGAGACGAGGTTCAACGGCAACGGAAGAACCTCCTGCCCGAGTCCCATTCGAGCGATGGCAGAAGCGAGAGCGAAGACTTTGGGTTTGCCGAGATACACGTCTTCCTTCCCAGTGTTCAAGATGCGGTTGAGGTTCTTTTCTTCGACAAGATCGGGATCAACTAAAACGAGACGGCCAATTCCGAGGCGTGCGAGCTGCTCGACGACAAGGCTCCCCGTGCCTGAACAACCGATAACGGCAGCCGATAGGGACCGAAGGAGGCCGATGGTTCCTTTGCTAAACACTTGCTGGTTACGTTTGCCAGAGGTGGGGACAGGAACCTCAGGCGTGTCATGCCAGATGACAATGTCGTCACCGACGACACAAATGGAAGACATGGGTTCGAACGCAACTCCGTCCTTGACGGCCCGGCCAATGCAGGTTCCATCAGGAAGAAGTATGACGCTCGCGTGAGGTAGACCGTCTCCTAGAAGGCTGGAGACAGAACTGAAGAGAAGTTCGTCCGACTCATCGTCGACTGAGGAGAATTGCCGGTAGTCTGCGCGATGGCTGTGGAACTTTACGATCGCTTGGCCTTGACCATAGGCTTTGCGGATGAGCGGTTCGACCATCTCGGTAGGCCAAGTGACGCGGTCCGGCGTTCGAACAGAACAGGCAGAGTAGGGAACGGTCACGATTTCGCGGATTATAAAAACGTGCCGTTCGTCCCCCGACCGGCGGCCGCACAACGCGAGCGCCACCGCCTCGCATCCGTCCGCCGGCAAGAGATGAATCCGCAAAGTATCGTGTTGTGCTCGAGTGAGACGCAAGGAGTAGTCAGGCATGGCTCAGGATCTCGTGAGTTCCCGGCGAAGCCATTCATCGACAAGCGTGAGGTGCGTCGAGACATCGTCGACACCTGGACGCCAGGGGTTCGCTGCCGTGCGGTGCCGCGACCACCGTTGATAGATTTCTCCGCAGATGGGCTGCGAAGAGATTGTCGCGATCGGACGATGGTTCACGCGTTCGAGAGGCGGGGAAAAATAAACCATGTGGATCTCATTGTCGGAATACGCTCCTGGAATCTGCAGCGCAATCCTTACGGTTCGGACGTTATATCCAGGTTCAATCTGCCAATCATGCAAAAGGAGCCACAGCAAGTTGGAGTCCTTGACGGTTTCCCACGGGAGCCCCAGCGAGTCGAGGTACTGTTCATCGGCAGCAGGGAGACGAAAGTCACGCCGAAGGGCCGCAGTGGTGCGACCCTCCGTGGTGTCCTTGGCCATCGTTGTGAATCGTTCCACGCGATGTTTGTGGAGATGGACTTCCTGGTCCGGTTGGATGGGCTCAGGTTGCTTCCCCGGGAAGTGTTCGTACAACTTGAACTTGTCAGGAGTTTTTGCGACGAGTTCAAGAATCTTCTTTCCGGTGAGTTCTGGCGTGTGAACGACGTGCTTTTCTTTGTCGATTCGAATGACATAACGCTTCGCGTGGGGGATGGGCTTCTTTGCCAGAACGTATTCTTCGATATCGATTTCTTCGAAGATTACTTCCGTTGTTTCATTCTGGGACGGTTCGAGTTCGCTCATAAAGGGAGACCTCCATCGGGCTCCACCAAGAGTATACTATAGATGGCTATTAAATAGCCTACAAACAAATAAAATAACTTGATTTAACAGCCCAGGAGTGTATACTGTTCTTGGAGGATCGATGCGCAACGAACTCACAAAACGAACAATGACCTTGAATCTGACGGAAGCCGAGATGGGTGTTCTGGAGTCGCTTTCGGCGCAGAAGGATTTGAGCAAGACTGCTGTGATCCGGCAGGCCTTGCGCCTGTACCAGGTGCTGGACGCACGTCTGTCCAAAGGGGAAAAGCTTTTTTTCGAGGATGAGGCGAAGCGTGAGAAAGCGGAGCTGATGGTAATGATATGAAGGTACGCCGGAACTGCGGGCTCAAAGTACCCGAGCAGGACGATCTTGTCGAAGCGGATCTGGTCGACGAATTATCGAAGGACGACCTGATGCAGGCTCATCTCGATTGGGCTCCGGTTCGTCTTGAGGCTTTGAAGCGGTTGCAGGAGGCGAAGCGTCCGTGGCCCGAGCACTGGCATTGGGATTGGAGCAAGAAAGCGGACTTACTGGATCTGCTGGCCTATCGATGCATGGGGGTTGCGCGGGGAGGCCGGATGCAGGGATTAATGATGCTATCGACGATTGCCGGAAAGGGGCGCCTTCCAGGGCAAAAAGGCAAAGCGGTTCTCTATATTGAGTATCTGGAAAGCGCGCCTTGGAATCTCCGTGCCCTGGCAGGAACGCCCCAGTTTCTCGGCGTTGGCGTGAGGCTGCTCGAAGCGGCTGTTGAGTTTAGCGAGGAAGAAGGATTTGGTGGAAGGGTTGGACTGCACTCCCTGTCGCAGGCCGCGAGGGTGTCCGGCTGACAGTTGAAGGTTGAAGCGGCGGTCGGTTGCTGCATGTTACGCGAACTTCTCCTCTAAGGTGACGGATTTTTTCTGCCGGCCCAGGGCTGCGGCCAGGGTCCACAGATTTTGGTACCCATCGATCTTGTGAAAATGTTTCTCAGTGAGCAGGTACGCTCCCGCCACCCAGCGCAGCACCATCTCGCCGTCTCTCCAGCGGCTCACGTTTCCCGTTCTTTTCCGCACTCCGGATTGCGGGCTTTCGATCAGGTTGGTGGTCCCCAGGCAGCGGTGCAAACTCGGTGGTAGTCCCAGCCGGTTGATCGTGAACGTCTCCTCCATTCCCTCGCGCAAGCTGGCTGCCGCTGTGGGATATTCCCGTTCCAGCCATGACGCCATCTTTTCCATCTTGGCCAGGCCTTCGTCGGCCCGCTCCAGCTTGTACGCTGCGCGCATCAGGCTGCGCACCTGCGCGTGTTGCTCCTTGGGAAGTTCCTCCAGCACGTTACGAATCTTGTGCGTGCGGCAGCGCTGCACGGCCTGTTCCGTCCCGAACACCTCGTCAATCGCCGCACGCAGGGCCTTCGCTCCGTCGATCACAAACAGGTACCGCTTCCCGGTGTCCAGCCCGCGCTCCCGCAAATGCACCAGCAGGGACTTCACCGCTGTGGCGTTCTCCGTCGCCCCCAGCTGCAATCCCAGCACGTGCTTGTCCCCTTGAAAATCCACGCCCACCGCGCTGATCACGTGATGGGCACTGAACTGCATCCCGTCGATGTAAATCACCAGCAGCTCCGTGTCGTTCCAACGCCGCTCCAGGAGTTCTCCGAGTTGTGCCACGCTAGCTTCGATGGCCCGCTCGCTCACCGCCGACTTCGAGATTCCCACGCTTTCCGCCATGCGCGGCAGTACCTCGCCATACTGCCGCGTGGAAACGCCGCGCAGCAACGCCCCAAACATTCGTCCCCCCATGGCCGGATTTTTCTGTAGCGCCTGATAGGCGGGAATTTCCACTTCGCCGCCGCGCGGCTTTCCCTTGCGCCGCAAGCGCGGTCGCCGCACGCTCACCTGGCGGTCTTCCAGACTCACGCGCCCCGCCTGGCTCCCGTGCCAGCGAATCTCCCCGCTCGATCGTCCCGGCGTCCGCGCCCCGGCGATCTGTTCGGCACTGAGTTGCAGAATCATCTCGATGGTCTGCTGGCTCACTTCGTCCAGCACGGTACTTACCGTCAGACGCGCCTGCTCGATCAACTCCACCAACGGCAGCAGCATTTGCCCGTTGGCCCTGCAGAAAGCGGCCAAGGCTCGCTCGGCGCTCTTCCCCTTCCCCTCGATGACGTGGTACTTTCTCTTCACGGCGGTTCTCCTTTGATCAGGATTCTCAGGCGCGATTCTAACGAATCGCGCCCGAACCGCCGCTTCAACCTTCAACTGTCAGCCGGACACCCTCAACGCCGCGGATTTCTATCGGAAATACATGACGGACCTAGGATTGGATTCCAGTCAATCTCAAGGGCTCCGTTACTTTGAAATGAGCGCAGAGCAGGTGCGCTATTTCTTGGAAGGGAGGAGACCATGAAAGGACTACGGATGAGCGACGAAGTATTTCGAAAGCGGGCGGAGGAAGAGGACGGCTGCATCGTTTCGGCGATCGGTCTCCAGCCGCTGTTCGCAAAGCAGAAGGAAGCGAGCCAGCAAGCAGGCGAGTCGGCGAGGGAGCCGGTTCGCCTTGCATTTAGCACCCTGATTAGTTACCGCAGACGAGCCCTGCGGCTGACCATCGAAAGCCTTGCTGAGAAAGCGAAGGTTGACGTGGATGAATTACTGCAGATCGAAGAGGACACAGGCTATGTTCCGGAGGCTAGGACGGTGCACCAACTAGCCAACCAGTTGAAATTGCCAATCCCGCAGCTCCTGGTTCTGTCGGGCAACGCTAGGAGCGCCAACACGGAGCTTACCGAAGCAGCGGTACGTTTTGCTGCAAGGTCGCGTGCCGTTGAAAAATTGAATCGTGAACAGAGCGAAGCTCTGAACGAGTTCGTGAAAGTGCTTGTGGAACAGACGCTTGAAGCCAAAAAGAAGTAGGAAAGGGAACCAGCCTTGCGGAACCTCCACTTGCGGAAAACCACAGCCGCCGACATCGACCGCCAGGTCACCAAGGTTCTGCGAGGCTTGGGAAATCCCAAACCGCCACTGTGTCTCGACGACGCGCGCGGGCTGCTGAAGCTGGACCGGGAATACTACAGCAAAACCTCCGATGGAATTCTGCGCGAGACGGTCAGCCGCCTAAAGGTGGCGGGAAAGCAGATTCTGCGGCGGCCCGCTCTGCTTCTCGAAGCCATCCTGCAAGCGGAGCTAAAAGCCTTATACGTGCCTGATCGCAAAATCATTCTGTTGGATGAAATGGAACCGGATATCAAACAAAGGTGGAATGAAAGCCACGAGATCATCCACAGCTTGCTGGACTGGCACGGCTCGGTCCTGCTCGGCGACGACCGCATCACGCTCAACCTCGCCTGTCACGAGCAGATCGAAGCCGAAGCAAACTTCGGCTCAGGACGCCTGCTCTTTTTGCAAGAACAGTTCGAATCGGCTGCACGGGATTCGAAATGTTGCATGGATGAGATTCGCGCGCTCGGGCACTCCTTTGGCAACAGCATTACGTCCACTCTCTGGCGCTTCGTTGAATTCATGGATTATCCCGTCCTCGGTGTCGTGAGCCAGCATCCGCGTTACACGGACAATCGTTTCGATCCACAGCAGCCGTGCAGATATTTCATCCGGTCCTTGCCGTTTACGAAGACCTTCTCTGGAATCGATGAGACAACAATCTTCCAGGTGATGCGCACAAAGTGCAGCTGGAGGAGATACGGGCCGCTCGCCGACGACGAAGTTGTGCTCACGGACGACAACAAAGGAAAGCATGTGTTTCACTTCGAAGCATTCCACAACCGGCACGACACGTTGGGTCTGTTCGTTTACCGCCGAGCCGTGGAAAAGAAAGTGATTGTGCCGGAGGCGATTGTTGTCGCGGCCAAATGATCTTACATCGCAAGGGACATGGCTTTTGTGTGTCGAAAGCCAATAGGATGAGAAAGTATGCCGAATCGTGGGGTTCATGCTCGATCCGGAGCTGTGGCTGGTGGTAGCCGTGTAAGGGCAATTGAGACATCGTGAGTTATGGAGCGGGCGATGGGAATCGAACCCACGTCCGAAGTTTGGGCGAGAATACACTGGTCGAACGCCACGCACTTACCTTTCGTCAGAACGTAATACAATTTTGACAAATCCGCGCAAGAGACTCAATTAAATCCGATGAAAAGGGAGTAAGTGGTTTGTCACCGCGTGTCACAACTTCCTGACTTGCCCCCAACTCAACGCTCGCTCCAGCAAGTCTCAATCAAAGTACTCAAGCGACTTCTAAGCAGATGGTCTGGAGTTCGAGCTTCTTAGTAGGGGTCGTGGGTCGAAAGCCCACCGACATTGAAATGTCCCCCACTGAACTCCATTTGCACTACGCCACATTCGACTGGCGACCTGAGTGATTTTCTCCGTTCGATGACTTTCTTGGCCCGCCGTCGTTCCGTTCCCCGAATCGCCGCCTTCCAAAGATTCCCCCGTTGTGACCAAGTGTGACGATCCGATTCAAGGAGAGAGGAAGGGCCGAACAGATGCGTTGTCCATATTGCGGAGACAGACGAACAGAAGTTCTAAAGACCGTTTACCGCGGCCACAACTCGTATCGCCATCGGCGATGCTTCCATTGCGGGTCCCGCTTCAGTACCCAAGAAAGGCCAGTACGCTGGAGCCGTGTGGAGCTAAAGTGGCCAGGGCCGCTACCATCTCGTAAAGGATGGAGGAAAGGGCGGACATCAGCGCTACGCGGCAGGTGCGAGGTGGAGTCTTGCGGAGTGGATTTCAAAGAAGCTGGGATCAGGCGCCATGTGGATCACATCGTGCCGGCTAGGCTTATACGGCGACTAAAAGCTGGTAATCCAAACCGCCGCGAAAACCTTCAGTGTATCTGCGGGACCTGCCATGGTTGCAAGCTCCAAGCTGATCACAAGCTGTGTTTGGGGAATAAGCTGGGCTACCTCGAAATTCTTCGCACCCACAATTTTGATCTGGCGCGAGTAGAGCGGGCACTTACCCTCTATGGTCTCTAGTTCGATCCCCACCCCCCCAACCAGCTTTCTCATTCACTTCACTGGACTTGCAAACACCGTGGGGCAGCAAACGGTAGCAATAAGGAACGGAGTGTCGGCGCCTGATGAAGAATTCTGGCGGCGCGGATCGCAAGCCGACACGCTGGCCTCTGCGTTGTGTCGTTTGTCTGTGTTCCCATCATCATATCAACTGGAAGCCATCCAACCCGATGCTTTGGGCCGACCTGGTCCGGCAAGTGATCGGTCCCGAGCGGGCTGAATGGATCAACCGGGCCGCGAACGACCGGAAGAACTATTCGTCCTCACTCTCCGATTGGTTGAAGGTTGAGGCGGCGCTCAAGCAGGAGTTCAGGCAGTTTCGCTGACCATCGTTACCTTGTGCGCAGTTGTCCGGTCACACGGGTCGTTGCATACAGGCGGTCGAACGCCCGCGTCGATTGCCCATGCAGGTTTTTCTCGAACAGCACGTTCGCCGCGGAGTTGTAGCAGCAGGTTTCCAGGTACCCCGGCGGAAGCGGATCGCCCATCGCCACCGCGAAGTGAATCCCACACGTTAGGAACCCGTAGATCGGGCATGGCGTTCCCGCCGCAAGCGCCGGAGTGTACGCGCTCTTCTGGGAGTGATCGTCCGAGGCAGCCTGGACGTTCACCGAAACGTTTGCAGGGAAAGGTCCCGTTCCCAAGAGGAATTGCCGCATTGGCTCAAGGAACGCACCCAACTGGATCGAGTAGGTGCGCTTGTCCGAATAGATGTTGCGCCACTGATGGGCACCCGCGCGCCACACGACGCTCAACGCAAAATATGCGAGCTTGTCCGTGTCGACGCCGATCGCTGACCCGCTATACACCCGCACGCTTCCGTGCTGCGCGATCCACTGCGCGACCCGGAGCCGTTCAAGTAGGGGGAATCCCCGCGCTCCGCGCATCTGGCTGATCGTGTAATCCTCGCCGTTCCGATTCAGCCTTTGCTCGCAATCGCCGCAGAGGACATAGTCATGGATTTGCTTCGAGCTCGTGAGCGCGAGCTTCTCCGTCATAATGATCGGGTGATGCAGCTTGTGGCCGGCCTCGTTCAACAGCCGCCACACCGCGGCCGGCAGCAGATGGCTGTCGCGCAGATCGTTGGTCTGCAGACACAGCTTGCATGCGTCGATAGGCATATTCCACGTCCCTGAAAAAGAAAAATCCAGGAGACATTATCGCTCCAAGGGCCGGGCCGGTGCAACCAGCCCCCACATCCGTTGACAGTAGGGTAGAATAATCGGGAGGTGCACCAAAATGAGGCAAAGCCAGGTGGACGAGTACAAGGCGAAAGCAGCAGTGGAAGGCGTGGGATGGCTCGTGTCCAAGCTGGCCACGGACTATATGTGCCGGAGTTTTCCTTATCCGGGCTGCTACGAAAAGGCCGAGGAGATCATGACCAAGGCCACGAACGATTTCTGGGTCGCCGCCGCGCAAGCGGGGCTCGCCGCAGCCGTTCGCTAAGATCCTATTCGGGGCGCTTCTGTCTTTTCGCTCTTTGTCTCAAGTACGATTCCGTCTTCCGCGATTCCACGTAATCCCTTCCAAGCCGCGCGTTGTAGACCGCCGTTACCTCGTCTGAAACGAACACCGGGTGCGTCGAGTTTTGATGAAAGCAGAGCATCCTCATTTCCAGCGCGACGTTTTCACCCACATGGAGCGCAAAGAGGACGCCCGGCACGTAGAACAGGAACGTCCGCCACGCATTCGCTTTCGTCTCTACCGGTTGCTGCAAAACGATGAATGCCGTATCCGGTTTTAAAAGGGTCACGACGAGCGTCACGTCTCTCGGAAACGCGGTCTCTCCCTGCAACCATGTGCGGATCGTGTCTGCATACTTGCTAAGGTCGATCATGGGATCATTCTTGGAGCCGCTCCACGAATGGACCGCAGCTTTCCAGAAGATTCCGAGAGTAAAATGCGTGATCTTCTCGACCGAGAATTCGGGGTTGGCCGCGGCGTAGTAGATCCCGCCCTTGTCGTCACTGAACGCCGCGTGCGAAGCCATCAAGAGATCGTAGAGGGGAAATGTCTTTTCCAAGGTCGCGAGCCTCGGATTTACCCATGACTCCCCGCCCTTGTTGAGGATGTCCTCGCAATCGCTACACAGAAGATGGTCCTTCAACTGCCGGTCGCTGTGCATAATGACCCCGTCGCCCACCCTCACGGGGCTTATTCCAGGCTTCCGGCAATAGTCGTAAACGGCCTGCGGTATCAAATGGCTTAGGACAAGCGGCTTCTCAAGCAAGCACATTGCGCATTTACCGGTTCGTGCGATCTTCCGCGCCATTTGACGCATTCCACCACAATTGTAGGATTTAGGAAAGCTACGCAATACGGCGGTTGGTTCTTCCTCGCAGGATTTATCGCCGCCACCGTTCTCTGGGCTTACGTTTACAAACACTTCTAATCATCCCATGTCCCGCAAATTTGATCGCACAGCGAAAATACAGCGCGAAGCTATGACCATCCTCACGAACCCCGAGGTCACGGGTCTTTCGTACACCCAGTAGTCGGGCACTCTGAGCCTGGCGGCAAGTTCCTCGGGCGTGATGATGTCTTCCGCTTTTACCAGACTCGCGGATGCTTCGGCCCGCGAGGATGCGGCGCTGGACCCTGTGCATTTCGTATGTTCGAAATTCCCCGTCATGTGAATCCCTTTCCTGTTGGAGGCCGCCACAACGGGGCCTCGACGCGGGCGACCAACAGACGGCGCGGCGCGGGGTCATCGGGATTCGCGGGGACCCGGAACGCAACAAAATTGCAGGAGGCAATTTTGTCTGCCGTTATGGGCGGAAGATCGATTGACCCAGCAAAAGCGGCGCGGCGGATGTAAGCCTCGCGACAGTTCGAGCCCCTGCGGCGGACGATCCTCGAAGCGATCCTCTACCGGGGAGAGCTTCCCCGTGGGGATGCCGCAGGCGTTGTGAGAACCGGCGAGCGCCAAGCGCGTCGCATTGTCTGGCACTGACCGAGCGGGGGTACTCGTCTCGGAGAGTTCGCGCGCGCCGCTGCGCCTCGTGTTCCCGGCGGTGCTTGCTTCGCGCTGGATGCCAGGGCTGTTTCCTGAGAAGGTGAACATGTGACCGTCTACCACGCAAAGCACTTCGCGCATGAACATGTTGGAGCCATACGCGAAATAGATGAATGTATGCCCCATTCGCTTGATGCTAGCTGAGATTCTTTAGTTTCTTCGTGTAATCAACCAATAGTTTGTCCACCGAAAGACCGTGCGTATCCACTAACTTCTGAATGTGCTCAGTAGATAAGTCCCTGAAGTTGAGCGCTTCGAAAGATTTGAAGAATTCCCGAACTCGCTTCACGAAATGCTTTAGCTCGCTCTCGCGCATGGCTTCGACTTCGTGTGTAAACGCCGCCGAACTAGGCACAGCATTGGCCGGATGGATGATGATCCGTTTCACGCTGAGGTCGGCATAGTGTTTGTCGAACCAGGCGCTCGAACGATTCATCTGCTCGGCTTCTCTCTTATTGATTTCGGCGCGTTTGACATCGACTTCGCTTTTGCATTCCCAGAGAATGTACTGCCTGGCGTCCAACGCCCAAAGGTTATCTGGCCCTTCTTTCCATTCTTTGTCCGGTCTCTCCCCGAGGAACCCCAAGGCCGGGCTGATCTCGTCGAGCGCCTGCTCGAACTTCTCCGCTTTGGTGCCAAAAACAAGTCGCCCGAGAATGTCGGAGAGTGCGACGTCCAGTTGGGCGTAGTCCTCGAATTGTTGCACCCACTTGGCAATTCGCTCCATCCGCCCCTGGCTGACAAGCGTCAACTGCGCCACCGTAACCCCGGAGGCCGGTTTCAACAATAAACGGTTTTCCTTGTGCGCCGCTATCTGCAATCGGTGCGATTCGGGACGATTCGACCGATAATAATAGCGGGCCATCTCCTGCAAATACCACGCCTTGTCCTCACGATTGATCTTCCCGCCGTCCAAGAGACTCTGAAGCTTTCTGACGGCAGTCGCGTAATCGCCGTTGGCATATGCTTGATCCGCTTCGAGTTCGGCGGCATAGGATCGCAATAGATGTTCGTTCGCGCCAGCGGGTGTCACCTTGCTCATTTGTTCCGTATAAAAGGCCTTCCAGCCATCATCCCGCCCGAGGCACTGTCGGATCAGTCCATTGAAGGCATTGGTTGAGGTTGCGCCTTCGTCGATTTCCTGGCGAGCCATCTCGGCGATCTCCAGCCCTATTTCGATCTGCGTTGACATCTGCGGCGAAAGAAATGTCCGGGAGTTTTTGTCACGAACCAGACGAGTAATATCCGCGCCGATGATGACGACCACGGAATAGTCCTTCTCACCCCGAACACTCCTGCCCATTCCCTGTTCAACCGTACGAATCGTGCGCATGAGCGTCGCTTCGCTGTCTGGACGGCACATCTCCTGATACAGATCGATCAGACTCTCAGAGAACGGCTTGCCATCGAAGATCAGGATGCGGCATGTTTCGTCGGGTAGATCGATGCCGTCATATCGATTGACTAGGACAATAGCTTTCGAGAATTCTCCCGCGCGCAGGGCATCGAGGGCCGCAGCAACGGTGTCCTTGTTTGCGACGACCGCGCCATAGGCTTGCCAATCCTTCGTCCAGTTGAAGCCGGGTGCTAGCGCGACGACGCCGTACTGTCTCTTTTCATTCGGAGGGCCGAACCTCTTAACAATATTCTCCCGATCAAGGTCTTCGTGAATCAACGAAGGCAGGAGAACCATTTTTTCGCCAGACCATCGTTCCTTCGCGTATGTCAGTGGCTTAATGATCGTCTCAGGCGCGAGCTGCAGCCCTTTCACCAGGAAGGCATCGTCGGTCACTGTGGCCGACATGAAGGTCCGATGTGCGGCCTGCCAGTAGCTGCCGAATGAAGCGAGCGGTGGAATATACGGTTCGATCTCGATGGCTGCACCCGAAATGACGCCTTGGCACAAGCCAAGCATATCTTTTAGGAGCGGCCATGCAAATTTGATGGAATTGCGGTCAGCGTTCGACGAAAGAACATTCGCTACGTCTGCTTCGTGTGCTATCCATGCCCAGTAGGGAACAGGCAAGAACGCATCGCGTTTGTCGTTGCAAATATCCGCATAGGTTCCGACGCCCTGCTGCTCCAGGTCTTCTGCAAAGAGCGTCTTCAAGGCGGCGTAGGCCGGCTCGTCACTCGGAATCCGTATCCTGCAGGCATCACGAATGATGTCGGAACAGGCGTGGGCATCATCCATGAGAAGTGCGCCGACCCCAATGGATTTCCGGCCCAATCCGAAGCGCGTCATTCCATTGAATAGCTTCTGGACCGAGGTCACCAGGATCTTTTCACTGTTCAGAAACGCCTCCGGCAGGTCCGGATCGGCCCTGCACGTCGAGATACCGAACTGTTTGGCCTGTTCGCACGTTTGCTCAATGAGGAAATTGTCCGGGCACAGGTAAACGGCCGGACCTTTTGAAGCATTCAATCGCGATTGCAGTATCAGCAGGCCGATAAGGGTCTTCCCTTGGCCGGTGTGCAACTTCACGATCACGTCGCGGGTCGATTGATGGTGTGCAAACCAGTCTTTAAGGACAGAGACCTGAGCAGGTCGAAGCGGGCCTTTGTCGTGGGCCCGATCCAGCGTGTCGTAAAGCGCGACAGGGTCAACGGGCTTCTGTACTTTCTTTCCGGCCAAACGTTTATTGAAATCGACCACGTAGTTCCTTCTTCCTGTTCCAAGCTACATGCACTTGCCGACTACGTCGCGCTTTGACACCTCAACCCGCCGCCTCCACCCAAGCAATGAGCTTTGCCTCGAAGCCACGGTTGACTTTGTCTAAACCACGGTGCTCAAGTTCACGTTGTAGCATTGGCTCCAGGATGTTTCGGAGGATAGTCAGCTTCCTGTCGCCATGTCTTTCAGTTTGACTGGATACCTGCGATCTCCACAGCTTCTCCGGCTGGCGCTCCCACGCCACATGCCGCCTGCCCTCCCCATCGACCCCCAACGTGATAATCATGCGTTTTACCTGCCCCTTGTCACCGCGAGCTTCGACTGCCCACGCGGCCAAAACACCCTCAGTGCCGTCTGGCGATTGGACGCACAACCCGAGTTCCTCCGGCGGCAAGTCGCGGAACTTTCTCAGGTAGGCCGCGACGAGTGGATGGTCGAGCCCAAGCAACTGGACGTTTTCCTTCTGCAGTGAAAGCTCGCGTTCCGTAGTCAGCATGGTCTCGGTCCGAGTGTCCTTGTCGATCCACGCAAACAGCTTGTCACCGCGACCGGTGAACGATTCGCCTTCGACACTCGCTGCGTCGGCGATGAACCGGACCAAAGCACGCATGCCTTCTTCGGGATTACCCATCGCCTTGTAGTCGTCGAGCCGGAAGCCATCAAGGTCTTGGAACAACTCAAACACAACCTTGCGGGCCTCGACCGCGTTGGACATCGCTGTGTCCAGTTCGACCCGTGTGCGTTTCAACAGCGGGTCGCTCAACGCGTCAGAATAGAGGCTCGCATAATTAACTTGCATCGAAAGCTGTCCGAGGATTTGCATGCGGAGGTCCTCAGCAATTTGACCCCGCTCATCCACTTTGCCGAGCGCCCTGCCAATTTCTGTGAGCTTCTCGTCAAGCAGCAGGAAGATGGAACCTTCAATCGTGTCCGACAATACAAGATTGTAAATCTGCGCCGTGTCGCCCTGGCCATAGCGATGGATGCGTCCAATCCGCTGCTCTAAATCCATCGGATTCCAGGGTAGGTCGAAATTGAAAAGCACACGGGCGTGCTGCAAATTGATGCCCTCGCGGCCCGCCGATGTGCAGATCAAGACCCTTGGCCCGTCCGGCGCTTTAAATCGTTTCTCCGCCGCGGTCTTCGCGCCGTGGTCGCCGCCTTTGAGTACGGTAACGCCCTGACCCGGATACTGTTTCTCAATCTCCGCACCGATCATCTCCACGCTGCCGAGATATGTGGTGAAGACGACTATCCGCTCTTGCGGATTCTGACGCCACAGCACGCCGAGCGCGCCGATGAGTTTCTCCACCTTCGTTTCACGCTGAGGGGGATACTTGGCGAGCAATTCCTTGATGCGTCGGCGTTCTTCCGGCAAGGCAACAGACACGCTGCTGACGGCAGCATCTTCAGCATCGGCCGCGCCTGTCTCGGATGCCAACTCATCCGCGCCAGCACGCAACGCCTCTTCTTCCTCGCGCTGCAGCCGCAGAAGTTTGTAACGGTAATCCGCCAATAGTTTGTCCACTTCCGCGTTCTCTAATCGTCCCTCAGCTATGCCGTGCAACTCCCGAATCAGGGTCCGCGCCTCGTCAAGCGCGGCATTGCGTGCGTCGATGTCGAGTTTCTGGTCGTGGATCAACGCTTCTTGAATCGTGAGTGCTATGAGCCTGCGGCGAAGCGTGCGCTGCACTGCGGCGAAGCTGGATGCAGCAATCTTCTGGAAAATTGTCATTACGAACGCCAAGCCCTGGCCGCGTTTACCCTGCCGTTTCGCCAGCGCGAAACCATCTTGCAGGTAAACCACCAACGCCTCGTAAAAGGTCTTCTCGGCGGTGGACATCGTAAACGCCTCGGTATGTACTTGCCGCCGCGCAAACAACGTCGAACCGTCCGGACGGCAAGCGTCCGCCTTAGTGCGGCGAAAAATCACAGCATTGAGCCGGTGGCGCTGCTCGACCATCTCTGCGGGCGAATTAAATAGCGTCGGGTCGAGCATTTGCACCAGCATCCAGAAACGGAAATGGTCGCCTTGGTGCGGGGTGGCCGAGAGCAAAACCAAATCGCGAGTGTGCTCCTTGAGCATCTCGGCCAGTTTGAAATTTTGCGTCTTAACGAGTTTGCCGTTCTGACGGTAGGCGGTCAGATGATGCGCTTCGTCGAACACCACCAAGTCCCAGGGCGGAGCCGCTTTCAACCGCGCCATGCGCGGACGAAGTTTCAACGTATCGATACTGGCGATGAGCAGATTGTGTTTCTCGAAAGCGTTCGACTTACGGTCGGTCACATCACCTTCGCTCCCGAATACCTCACAATTCAGATGAAAAACTTCATTCAACTCGCGATGCCAGTTGTTGACCAGACCGGCAGGCACCACCATTAACGCGCGCTTGAGCTCACCCCGGCTGATGAGTTCGCGTAGGATGAGCGCCGCCTCAATCGTTTTGCCGAGGCCGACTTCATCAGCAATGAGGAAACGGCGCGGCGACGCGGTGGCCACCCGGTGGGTGAGCACCACCTGATGCGGGAGCAGATCAATCTTGGCTGACGTGAGGGCACTGACGTTATCCATCAACGGCAGCGCGTGGGCTTGATAACAAAGCCATGCCCGCAGCGCCCGCTTGCTGTCGCTCTGGGCGTTGAGAACAACGATCTCCGACCGGCTTAGTGCAGAAGTCAGTCCCGCAACCGGCAATTGCCGCTCGCCGCTGGGAAAGAACACTTTGATGAATCCATCTACCGGTGCGGCAATGACCACGCCTTCGCCCAAATCGGCATGACGCACACGCTCACCCGGCTTGAAGTTGACAAGGCTTCCGTCATTCGAGCCAAGGGTCGTGGCCGTGTCCATCTTCGGTTCCGTGCTCACGAAATTCTCCGCAGGAACAGCCCGATGTTGCGTTGCTTCTTATCCGAGTCCGTGGTCACGATTCTTCGCACGCTGGATTCCGCCCCATTCCAGATGCAGAGGCCAATCGGTATTGAGTGCTGGCGATGTTCCCCGGAACAGTACCAATGATTGGTGTTGTCAGCCGCGCGATGCCAAATTCGCTTCGCATCGGCAAACCAGAATATCAATGCCGCCTCACCGCCACCGTCGGCGACGTTGTCTTGAAAGTCCCGCACCGCTGGATAGACCTTCTGCTCCAACCACTCAACCGCTTCCTGCGGTTGCAACGTGTCCATCGCAGCTTCCAAACCGGCAATAACGAGGGTCCGATTGTTGATGAGTTTGAGCGTGTCTTCCGGCCATCCGGCTTGGTGCAGACGCAGAAATTCCCGCAAACTGCGAACCGAGTCGGCGGAGCAGATTTCATTCAATGCGTCCGCATCCCACAAAAGCGAGATGCCGCAGCCCATCCATGTTTTATCGTGAAGATCCGGACTCATCGTTGTCGAGCTTTCCAGTTCGGCTTATTCATGTTCACGCTTCCAGGTCAAAAAGTTGCATTTGTTCTTCCGCCTTAGCCTTGTTCCTCCCAAGCCAGTCCCGATATATCGTCTGGGCTCGTTGGGCGGCGAACCTGATTTCTTGCGAGCCGCCGTGACGAGTCAGCCAGTCCACGAGTTCTGATGTGGCGGGATGCGGGGCGAAGTTCGGACTGTCCAATGTGTCCGTCACGCGGATGTTGCTGCCCTCGACGCATCCTCCTACAAGGAACATCGTCTGGTCGAAGTCCCGCGCCATGCCTTTGCGTGACGCACCTTTCCATGCCCGGGCCAATTCAAGAGGCGGCGTCAAACTGAAGATTTTGTTCCTCTCCGAGCACCATCCGCGTTCCTCGAAATCGCTGGGCGCGATGCCGGTGCCACGCAGGAATTTCGACATTTGATCGCGGGGTACGTGGGTCGTCCCGTAGAAGAGGCGGAAGAACTGGCGGGTGTATGGCTCCGCGTTCGATGGCGGCGCTTCCGAGCCGCCCGCGGTTCCAGTGTCGTCGTCGAGCAACTGGTTGATTCCCACCAATGCCTCGCGGATGGTGAACTCGCGGCCCTGCTCGATGAACACCTTGCCATAGTGCCGCGAGAAATATTCGAGCGCTTTGCCGCGTTTGATAACCTGCAAATCGGCTGCGGGCAAACCTTCCTTCTGATGTTGCGAGAGAAGGTTTTTGATGCGTCGCACGTCATCCACAATCAGTCGCCGCAGCCGAGCCCAGCTAATGGGCTGCGGTTCAGCTATGCGCTTCCGGCAAACGTGGATGATGTCGTATTCGATGGTCTGCGAACCAAAAGTTCCAGGAGCGGCACCTTCGCCCTTTGTTTCGTCGCTGCGGATCGGATACGTGGCTTCGAGATAGAAACCAGCGTCGAACAAACTCTCCAAAACGCTAACCCAAGGTTCGTCTTCGCTATGGTGGAACGTGAAGGCCAAGATTCCGCCTGGCTTCAACACGCGATATGCTTCGCGCCAGCAGTCGGTAAGGATACGTTGGTAAAAGGCCTCCGGGTCTTCCGGTTGCCGTGCTCTGTTGGCAACGGCTTCAAGCGCCTTCGGCACATACTCCGCCTCAAATAAGTCCGGATAGTCATTTCTCAAAGCGAGCCGCAGCCACACGTAGAAAAAGTCGGAGAGCTCCGAGTAGTGAAGAAGCCCTCCAAACGGGGGATCAGTAATAACAGCATCGAGAGACGTAGCTTCAATTCCATGAAGCTCAGTAGCCGAACCGCAAATGAGCTTGTGGTCGCCGAATACTTTGTCGGGCAGTTCAACTTTTGCGCTCTTACCAGAGACGGCACTTGCAAGATCCGGTGCAACTTGCTCTAACATTGTGGTTGCGACGGGCTCCCAAGGATTCTGCGCCCATTCTGCACCTTCAACAACGCCCTCTGCGCATGCTGTCCAATTTCCTCGTCCAAGTTTTGAAAACACCCCGCCCTCAACCGTTGTGGCCTTCGGATGGAAGTTGCTGTTGGAAAACATCGGCTCAAGTTTGTCCGCAGCCGTATTCCAAATCGTAAACATGACCTGATTGCGGAGATATTGTTGAAACGCGCCGAGAACACATTCCTTCGCCCGTGAATCCACGGTCGATGACATTATGGCCTTCAGAATTTCGCTGTGGACCAGCAGTTGGAGCGGATTAAACATCTTCCACCAATGGGTATAGCCGTGGTTGGGTAGTCCTCCGTTGTTCATGTGGGTCATAAACCCAAACGGCAATTCACTGGTTGGCCAGAAGCCCTGCAAATCAGTGTTCTTTCGGTCCTCCCATTCCGTGAGGGCTGCGTTGTAGCGTCGCGGATCATTCGCTGCGGCGAAAAAGCGCCCTGAATAGGGCTGTTCATGGGTCTGTCTTTTCGGACTGAACCCTTGGACGACGTAGGCTGCCTGTGGCCCAATTTTGTTCGTCGCCCTGATCGCAGTGAGAACATCGTTCGGCGAGCCGTCAGCGGCACACGCGAACGTGGATTTTTTTGGAACCGTTCCGCCGCCCCTATGAGTGAAGAAGGTCGCACCGGTATCCGGGCAGGTGATTTGTTCCGGGAGTTTACCGCGTACTTCGAGCAACCTCAGTTTGGCGGCGCGGGTGTTGTTCCAGCGAACCGTAGCCTCCACGGGATCGGTAGCACTACCCCCATATTCGCGGCCTTTCTCGTCGTATTTCGGGCAGCCTTCCAGCCATTGCGGATGGATGAGCAGCGTCAACTCCACCTTTTTGCTTTTTGCTTTGCCGAGATCAGAGGAATCCCCCGTCGCAAAGGCTCGTTCATCCTGCGTTGTATTCCCGCAATGCGGACAAGTGAAGCGTCCGTGCTGGTCCATAACAACAAACAGTTTTTCATCAGGCGCGACGAATAGCGGCGAATCCGGAGCCATTCGCGTGGCGTATCGATCCACGTCGAAGGTCTTGCGGCAGTCGGTACATTTGCGGTTGGCCCAAGCATCCACGGTGAGTGTTTTGATGGCGATGACCGGTGTGGACATGATTGGCGTGCGGTGCCCGCAGCCCTCGCGTTGACACGGCCCGTGTTTGGCCCAGAAGGTGTAAATGATCTCCGGCCCTTCGTAGCGGTAGCGTTTCCGCTCCTGCCAGGGCACGGAGAAAATGTCGAAGATTGCCGGGAGTTCTTCCCAGTCATCCTCAGTCGCCGGTGAACTTGGCTTATCCGCGTCGAGAAGATCGGCTTGCACGGGAGTTCTGTCGTGTTTCTTGGTGCCTGTGCACCGGAACCATTTACCTTTTTCGCCATTCGGTCCGTCGCAGGCGTAGTAGGGCATGATCTGCGGTTTCACTTCGGCCTCGATGTCGGCGAGCAGGCGCTTCACTTCCTCAATGTCCACCTGCGCCATCTCGTTTTTCACCACGAACCACGCGACCGGATTGAGATCGCACCCAAACATCTGCATCCCCAAGCGGGAGCCTTCCACGATGGTCGTGCCGCCACCCATGAACGGGTCGGCGACTTTGAGATGGCGGAGCGAGCCGCGTTTCTGGAGGTTGGCGTAATAAGCGTCCCAGACGGCTTTAGCCGTTTTGCTCTCATCTTGCGGTGCCTTCATCGCCGCCGCCAGCAGCATAGAGCGGAAGACGCTGGAACGCCGCCGCGCCCACCACTTCGACATCTGGTAAATGGGTTTGCCCGCGTTGCCTTCGTTGGTGGCAATCTGATTTATGGGGATGATCGGGAAATCGACTTCCAGACACGTTTTGGGCCGGTTCGGGTCGGAGAAATCCACCGTCTCGACCGCGACCTCTCGTCCCGCGCCGACCGCAGCGGCGATCTGCTCGGTGAGGAGTTCCTTTTTCGATTGCGCTTTAGCTTTAGCCATGAGTTTTTACGTTTTTGAAATTTCGATAAACGGCACGGCCACTTCAAGCAGGGACAATCCACCGTGCGCCAGAATTGGATAGCCGCCCGCGCTGCGCCATTTACGGCGACCGAGCGCGAACTGGTTGATGCCGTGCGTGCTCTGCAAGCAAAGCGAGATGGGCGGCGACCAATGGTGGACAGTGCCGGGGCCAGGTGCGGACCGGCTGCTACCGAAATTTGTCTTAAGCCACGTTGCCTGCTCCTTATTGGTCACGTCTGTGAACATGCCAGACGCTGCATAGCCATGGTCACTAGTGATAACGAGGCGGCGTCCCGTGGCCAGGTGCTCAACCATTCTCCAGAACGAATCGGAGGTCAGTTGCTGCTCAGCTTCTCGACAGAGCTTTTGGAAACCGTCGCCCGGTTCGGCAAGTTGGTGGATACGCTCGTCGGGCCAGTGATGCCAAAGCACAATGGCCGGCGCGGCGGCGATCCAGTCAAGGCAGTAATCCCACGCGGCGTTCAGGCTTTCGGTGCGTGCGCCCGGAAGAAGGTGCGCGAAGCCTGCTCCGTTATTTTCGATTGACGATCGCTGGCCGAATCCAAGCGCCTTGGCGAAAGGTGTGGTGTCGCTCGGAATTTCCGACCCGCGCACACCGGCCTGTTGAATGTGATAGCCCCGTCGTTTGGCTTCTTGAAGCAGCCACGGCGACTCCCGCAGCGACAACCCATCAAGAATCAGAACGGCTTTGCCGCTGGTGGCGCTATTCCAGAAATCGATGACGGATTGTGCCGTCCGCGGCACGGAGCTTTCAAATTCGCGCCATAGTTCCCATGCGGAACTGGAAAGAAGCAGTTCAATCTCGCTGAGCTTACGCTCGCGCTCAATCACCTCTTGTTCTGCGTGCTTCGGCGTGAGAGGAGACGAGAATATTTCCCCAAGCTTGTCGAAGATAACTTGCCACGCCTCACTGGACGGCGCGGTAAGAATGGAGTCGAGTTTCGGGTCGCGGTCGGCGGTCATTCCGTCTCTTTCTCCAAGTTCAGAGAATACGTCACGCCATCCGGAAGCTTCTTGAGCAAATCGGTGAGTTGCGCGCCGGACATTTGAGAGACGTTGATGTTTACGTTGGTCACGTTGGTCGCCGCACTAATTCCCCATTTCTCGACTTCACCCAGCAGGTTCACCGGAGTCTTCGGTGATGTGCCAAATGGTTTGACTGCTGGCGTAGGAGGCAACGAATTGCCGCCGAATATATTGGACAGCGGTGCAGTTCCGGGAACTGACGGCGTTGTCGCCGGCTGTGGATTCGTTGGAATCGACGGAACCTGCGGCGATGCACCGCCACTTTGGGGGTAAGCACCGGGCAACAGGAGGATGGTCTGCTCAAGCTCCTTGCCCGAACCGAGCTTGCCCTTGATTCGCATCCACGCGGCTTCTTCCGGTTCGCCGGGCTGCGCTTGCAGGAGTTCCAGGCCCCGCAAATTGATGGAGAGTTTTCCAGCGGCGCACAAATGGAGAATATTTTCCTTCGTCATCACTTCACCAAGCCAGGGGATGCAGTTTTTGCCGTCGATGCTTGGCTCTTGAAGATCAGCAATGAATTTAGCCAGGGATGAACTGGCAGTGGCATGCGTCAATGCCGCGGACTCGAAGTCTTCCGCGATAAACAGTTCGTTTACGATCTTATCGTCCATTGCCTTTGGAATTCTGTCGCCGGTGGCGTTGTGCTTCTCGATGAGAAAACGGCACTGCTCTGGCTGCGCGAAGTTCCAGACATCGAGGATGGCAAAAGTGTCGAACAGGTCTTTGAGACGCGGGCGAAGATGCGAATTCTGGTAGGCGGTGTACAGCGGGCGAAACACCGGGTCAGTTTCCTTCCATTCGTTCGCCAAGTAGATGGCCCGCGCATTTACAATCAGGTCGCGGTCAAAGTAGATGTTGGTTGACGCCTTTTTCGGCAAAAGGAACCGGAGAGTGTTGCGGCGTTGAAGAAGATGTTTTTTGAGCCACGCACCGAGGGCCGCCTCGATGTTTTCAATTTGCTCCGGCAGTACGATGATAGCTAGACGGCCATCCCAACGATCAGGGCGCTCGTTCTCAGGGAGCTCCGTCCACGGGTCCGATTGCCAATTCCTTTTGAGTACCACGACGCGAAACTTGCGCGAGACCTCCTCGCTGCCGCCGATCACGTAGCGAACTTCCGCAGCGAGTTGCTCGATGTCCTGATTGCTCTCGAACAGCTTGTCATTCTTCGCGTGGGCCAGCAGCTTGCCCTCGGCATTTTCCTCTTCCTTGAATACGAGACGATTTCCAACCGGGTGGATGTTGAAGCTGTTCTCGCGGATGAGGGCCATCTCGGCGGCGAACGTGTTGTCGTCGATGGGCTCGCTGCGGGTTATGTCTGACTGCAATTCGGCTGGCTCGGCGCCGTTGATTCTATCAACACTCAAAGAACGGAGCCAAAGGGCGCTGATAATGTCAGAAGAGTGTGGAATGTTCTTGTCGGGGTCTTGGACGGCGCTGCGGACTGACTCAAGGTTGCGCCGGGCCTTTTCGAGCAGAGTGCGATGGAGCTGATTGGCGACAGACATCAAAAGCGAAGTAACGCTGCCTTTGTCATTGCTAATGTCGAAGTCTGCTGCGGTGATGACCGGCGACTTCTCGCCACGGGTCTTGAACAAATCAACGAGGATGCGGATCAGGTCGCGGGTTTCCTGTGCTTCCGTGGCGACGAGCACCTGGTCCTCAAGCAAACGCATCAGCACTGGCGAGTAAGGCCACGCCTCCACGAATTCGGCCCGCTTCGCTTCATGTTGAGACGGCGGAACTTCCGCGAGCCGGACGTATTCTCCAACGTGGGACTCGATGAGACTCTTGATCTGCCCGGCGGGAACGTTTAGTCGATTCTCGAAAATCCGGTAAAGTAGGAGGCGCTGACGGTCTTGCTTGGCCTGAGTGCCTTGAAAATCCACGAGTATCGGATTTATGCGGTGAATTTGCTGAAACGCCTGCGATTGATTGTCGCGGATGGAGGCAACGAACACGAGCAGGTCGGGATGATCGTTGGCGATCTCTGAGAGCAGTTGGATGAAGTTAAACGCCCAAGTTTGGGTTTTCGCCTTTGGACTATCGCTCAATCCATCAAACCAGGTCTGGAATTCGTCGAGCAGCAGCACGGTTGGCTGCGCCTCAAACATCTCAAGGAGCAGATCGATGCTGGGCATATTGGTTCTGGCATCGCCTTTTCCAAGCCACTTTCCCTTGACGAGTTGGCCCTGCGGATGCCGATCAAACAGGATGTCCCACAAGAATTTAAATCGTTGCTGGTGGAGACTTTCAGCAATGACGCAAAAATCGGTGCGGAACTTGAGGCTCTTCAATTCTGGGCGGTTCAACTTCGCAGACCAGTCCGCGAGCCACTTAGTCGCCTCAGCCGGGTCTTTAATTGCGTGCCAGAGCGCGGCCATCAAGTGAGATTTGCCCTGACCGCGACCGCCTAGCAGCACAACGGGACGCGCTTTGCCCGGCTGCGTCGCCTCGAAGACGCGGAGGAGGTCAACGGAAGGGTAAGTGATGCTCAAGAACTCCGTCGTCGATCTTTGGAGAGCGCTTGTCGGCTTATCGGCCGAGAAGTCGATAGTTGTGCCTTTGAGGCGTTCCCCTTTGAACTCTTCTCGTAAGGTTAATTCGAGCATACTAGGCGCCTCTTCGTTTTTTCGATTCGCTGGCGGCGTACCTTTCCGCCGCGTCCCGCACAACCCAGGCCAAGGACACTTTTTTCTTCTTCGCGATCTCTTCGAGCGTCTTGTAAAGATCGGGCGGAAAGCTGATGGACGCACGGACCAAGACTGTCTTCTGGCTGTTCATGCCTTTTCTCTCTGCCCTTTTCCCCGTCATCACGGCGTGCTTCATTGCGGATCACCACTTTACACCACGGCGGTGAGGAAAAGGCAAGGCAGTTCCATTTCGGCCATCAGCTTATCTCCGATTCGCTTTCCATTCGAGATGCGTTCAGTGTAGTCCCATGGTGGTCGGTGAAATTGAGGCGCGTCTCGATGCGGTCAAGGCTTGATCCGCATGGCAGCGATCCGATTCGTTGCCTCTGCCCTGGCCACGCTATCGGTTTCCTTTGCGTTCACTGCGTTTTGCTCACGGCTTTTCGCGCTCGGTTGCCGATGATCTCACTGGAGCCTTGGTACGTCCAAGCCAGATGGTGACTGCTCAACCTGAACGTGCGTTATAATCCTTTTCCCGAGTCGGCCCCTGGCATGTGTCTGTAGAATTAATATGCAAGAATCTTCTCTATAGGGTATGTCTTAGGGGCAGGCCAATGCTGCAATTTGGCAGTTGTCTCGATCAATGGAGCCGACATGAACGCAGAAGCAGAAAAGGGTTCTCACGAAGCCGGAGAGCACCACAAAAAAGAATATGAGTATTTCGTCGATGGCAAAGAATACAAAACCACAGACTCGGCACTCACCGGTGCGCAAATCAAGGCAAGAATACCCGACTTCAATACCGCTTACCAACTGGTTCTTGAGGGCCGTGGGGGAATCCCAGATAAAGTGATAACGGACAATGACTCGGTGGATCTGAACGTCCACCCGCCGTGCCACTTCTATACCGTGCCACCCGCGACGTTCGGTCAATGATGAATGTACTAGAGCGGCAGCTGGAAGAACTGCGGAAAGTCTATGCCGCAGGTGCCGAAGCCAGGACGTTGCCAAGCGGTGCCGTCCTGATCGAGCTTAAGGGAGTGCCTTTGCCGCCCGGCTGGAATCGAGCGAGTACGTCCGTTCGATTCCTGGTGCCCGTCGGTTACCCATTTGCGGCCCCAGACTGCTTCTGGGCCGACAATGATCTCCGCCTTGCCACCGGTACACAACCGCAAGCGACGAATTTTCAAGCTATCCCTGAGGTCAACCTTCCGGGAATGTGGTTCTCATGGCATGTCCAGGGATGGAATCCAAACCGCAGCAATCTCGTCACCTACGCGAAAGTGATTGAACAGCGCCTCAAGGAGATTCGATGACGCGCATCGCCTTCGCAGACGTAAGCTACACCGATTTGGCGAGCGCGCTGATGCTGGCGGAGGAGGAATCTTGTGCATTGTTACTTGCAAGTCCGTCGAGCTCGCTGATCGACGGGTCGAATCTTCTTGTCCGAGAGATACAGCCAGCACCCGAGCAAGCCTATGCCATTCGTAGCGATACAAAAGCTCAACTTCGTCCCGAGTTTCTCGTTCCGTTGGTCCAAAGAGCGCGACAGGAACGCCTTTCTGTCATATTCGTACACACGCACCCTTTTGCGGAGGGTGTGCCAATGTTCTCGCCGGTCGACGACGAAGGAGAGAAGCATCTCGCAGAGTTTCTGTCCCGCCGCGTGCCGGAGGTTCCCCACGCCGCTTTAGTTATTGGGCCGGACGGATGCGCCGCCCGACGCTTGGGCTCTCAGAATCCTCTGACCGTGATTCAAGTGGGCAGCAAGGTTGATGTGCTTTATGATCCGTCTGGACTTTCGCGACTGGATCAGCGTTGGGATCGCCAGGTACGGGCCTTCGGTGCAAGAGGTCAGGCCGCCATCGGGCGGGCGCGTGTCGCTATCGTCGGACTTGGCGGTACAGGCTCCGTCGTAGCCGAACAGCTTGCTCATTTAGGAGTTTCAGAATTTGTTCTCGTTGATCCTGATGTCGTGGATGAGACCAATCTCAATCGCTTGGTCGGCGCCACTCCTCACGATGTCGGAGCTGCGAAGACCGCGGTCGCTGCACGCCTGGTTCAAGGCATAAATCCCGGTGCGTCGATTAAACCGGTTTCCCGTGACGTGACCGATTTAGATGTCGCTCTAGCCTTGGCGGAGTTGGACGCCGTTTTCGGCTGTACGGATTCTCACGCCAGTCGCGCAATACTGAATCAGCTGGCCTATCAGTTTTATGTTCCCCTATTCGATGTGGGCGTTGGCATCGTGGTTAAGCAAGGCGAAGTGACACACATATCCGGGCGCACTCAAATGGCCGCTCCCGGATTGCCTTGCCTCGTTTGTGCTGGTGTGATTGATGCTGCCGCCGTTCGGCGGGAGCTCCAATCCGACGTTCAACGAGCGGCTGATCCCTACATCACTGGCTTTAACGAACCACAACCCGCAGTAATCTCCCTGAATAGTACAGTGGCGTCCCTGGCCGTCACAATGTTTATGGCGGCTTTCACGCCAGTCCCAGGCGAAGCACGACTGCAATACTACAACGGAATTACCGGCGTCGTTCGCGCTGCAACCCTCCGCGCGGACCCTAGCTGTGTAGTGTGTTCACGCTCCGGCGCCCTGGGTCTCGGTGACCAGTGGTTGTTACCGGGAAGGGTGCGCGAGCCATGAATGTTGAACGGACTCAGGTCCTTTGGCTCGGCCCGCCTCCTTCAAAGAGCACTGCCGCAGAGTTTGAAAGGCGGCGCCTGGGCATCACTGTGAATGCAGGTCCGCTTTCGGATCAAGATTTTGCGGTTTCATGCGCTATTGTCTTCTGCTTCGACGATGAACAAAAGGGTGAGTCTATTGGCCTAATAAAACAGTATGCTGCGCAAGCAAGCGATCACGGATTGCTGGTTGTCCTCCATGCAAATAAGGGAGCAATCGAAAGAATACTCCAAGGCCACATCCCACATTCCTTAGTTTCTGATTCTTCAGATGAAATAGAGAGGTTCCCTGATTTTCCGCGGCCGCAGTTTTCGCTCAAAAGACCAGCACACGAACTTGCAGAACTGGCGGCACGTCACCCCGCTGGTCCCGCCTTCAGAGGACCCCGCGATCTTGAAGTCAAGGGCAAGCTTCCTGAAAAGGAAAGTGACATTTTTTTGTTACGACGCGCCTTTGGCGATTGTCGTTCAATTACCGTGGAGCCTTTGACCAAGGGGTTTTCACGTGCTCGTGTCCTCGCAGTTTATGCTGAGTTCGACCAAGGAGAAGCAGCCCCATATCCGCTGCCATACTTCGCCAAGATTGACAACCGAAAGCGCATCCTGAGGGAGTACGAAGCGTACGACAGATTCGTAACTCGCTATATTCCCTTCAGTCAGAGGCCAAACTGCGAACCGAAGCGATGCTTTGCAGCGTTAACTGATGGCATCTTGGTAGGTGATTTCGTTGATAATTCAGTACCGCTCTCAGATGTCGTGAAACCGAACGGGGCACGTTCAATCATCCATTCGCTGTTTGATGACGCGCTGAGAGGTTGGCGACAGCAGGCTTATTACAGCAACCAGCGTATGCCGCTCACCGCTATCCGGTCCAGCATCTTGGACCCGGAAAAAATCAAAGCGGCTCACTTCGAGGCCGCCAGGATATTCGGAGCGACCAAGCCACCGAGGGAACTGACCGCAATTTTGGACGAGTCGACCAAACATTCGTACCGCTGTGGACCCGTGCACGGCGACCTTAACACGCAGAATATTCGAGTCCGAAATGGCGAAGCGGTCTTGATTGATTTCTACAAATCGCGTCCCGGCCCATTGGTCGCCGACCTTGCTTCCCTCGAAATTGCGATCTGCTTCTCTATCGAAGCAGACGCTCGTTGGAATGATAGAGATGATGGACTGTACGCAAACTCAGATCGATTTAAGGAGTGGCGACGGCACATCGACGAGCTATTCAAGTTCGTGCCCGGAGAGTTCGGTATGGTTCCGCCGCTGCAAGAACAGCCCTGTCTTCACGATTGGATGTGGAGCGGTTGCCGACAACTCCGATTAATGGCGAGCTATATCGAGCCAAGTAGCGAGGATGCTTACGCCTTTTTGCTCTCCGCTTACCTGCTACGGATGGCGATGTTCCCTGAAGACGGGGAAAAGATCGAGCCCCATAGCCCCGATTCTGTGGTTCGTGGCTACGCGTACTGGTGTGCCGAGCGCATCCTGCGCGCGATCACGTCGCATAAGGAAGCAGCATGAGTTCGTACGAGAGCCGTCAGCGCCGCGTGCGCATGAAAGGGATCGTCCCGAGTCACAGTGAAGCAATTGCGCGCGTTTCCGAGCCTGGCGATGTAGCAGTCGTAAAACGCGGTGCATTGCGGTCGGTCGTCATGCGTTGCCCGGACGGATGCGGAGAGGCAATCACCGTCAACCTTGATCCGAGGACCGACAAGGCGTGGAGGCTCTACCATTCGCGCAAGGGCCTGACACTCTTTCCGTCAGTATGGAGAGATACTGGCTGCCAGAGTCACTTTATCCTCTGGAATGATGTGCTCTACTGGGTGGATGTTTTCGATACAGACGAATCCGACCTGCCGCTAGAGAGAGAACTAGAAGATCGCGTTTGGAGCGTTCTCAAACCGGATGCACTGACCGGTTTCGTTGAAATTGCCGATGCATTAGAGGAAATCCCCTGGGCGGTGCTTGATGCGTGCAGACGGCTTGTCAGAGCGAAACGCGCTGTGGCAGGAACAGGATCGATGAAAACTTCCTTTAAACGCGTTTGACGTGCGCACAGCGACGCTCAGTGGAGTTTGTTACAGGCGCACTATCGGGGAATAATCGCCAACGTTGAAATGCGATGACGGATCAGTTCAACGACAGCGTTGTGCGCGGGAAAGAGCACGTCCAATCGTTTCTGGTCTTCTTCGTACCACTATCCTCCTCCAGGATCTGCTATTGCCACCAGTAGGTTGCAGCCATCCATTATTGTATGTATAATGCTCCATAGTTGGAGTACGCAGGAGCGGGGAATGGCGACTCTTAATCGACCTCTGACGGGATTAGCGTGGGACCAGCCAGCGGACCTCTCTAATAAGGATGTTGTAAAGCGGCTGAGCCCATCGGCCGTGAAGGCATTCTTGAAAATCGCCGCACTTTGGGACCTGCGCGACGAAGATGCCAGGCAATTACTCGGTGGCATGTCGAATGGCGCGTTTTACGAGCTGAAGAAAACAGGTTCGAGATCACTTGACCAGGATCGATTGACGCGAATTTCCCTGCTCACGGGCATCTTCAAGGCACTGAATATTCTCTATGGAAAGAAACTCGCTGATCGTTGGGTTCACCTGCCAAATACGAACCCAATGTTCGGCGGAGAAACGCCGCTTGCCTACATGATTAAAGGCGGGGTGCCTGCCATGCTAAGAGTGAGACAACTTCTCGACGCCCGTCGGGGTGGAAGGTAGGTGCTTCCGCATGTTTCGCGGCTTCTCCAGGACGATACTCATCGACTGATCCCATCTGCATATGACGAAGAAACTGTCCTCAATAGACTGACAATGGATTCCGATGAGCTGAATGCTCTGTTCGAACTGGAGGGCGCGACTAACGAACGCCTGCTCGGCGAAGCAGGGCTCCTGCCTGGGATCACGGTTCGGGAACTCGTGTTCGGTGTTTCATACTCCCACATTGTGAATGCGGCATTCACTCACGCCAATCCGTTTGGAAGCCGTTTCAGTGGGCCCGAACGAGGAGCATGGTACGCGGGATTTTCGTTGGAGACAGCCGGAATCGAAGTCGCGTTTCATAAGTCGGAAGAACTACGGGAGATCAACTGGCAAGAGAAGGAAACTTTTCTTTATGCTGATTTCTTGTCCGACTTGCGAGGAGAATTTCACGATGTTCGTGGGGATTCAGGTTTTGCCAAATGTCTGGATCCGAACAGCTACACGGCTTCGCAGAGATTAGCACACGAACTTTTAGACACGGGATCTGCTGGTGTCGTCTATCCGAGCGTTCGACATAGCGGGGGAACCTGCATTGCGTGTTTCCGGCCGGCTTTGGTAAATAACGTTCGGAAGGGTGCCCAGGTGTCGGTGCAATTTGAGAGTGCGCTGGCTGCGCCGGTAATCCATCCTGCACCCTGAACTCGGAAAAATCAGTGCTAAGGCTCAGAGTCGAACCTATCCCTGTTCTGGCGAATCGCGATCCACTGCCTCACGTCCTCCAGTTCAACCTGCTCCGTCCGTGAATGCCCGGGATTGCGCGCAACCACGTGGCGCAACTCCGAGTTCTTCAAAGACCCTTGCGGCCCAATCCTCACAGCGCGAGAATGTCCCGATGGCCCACCAACGCA